>ENA-OWLC01000431-OWLC01000431.1-metagenome-genome-assembly--contig:-NODE-431-length-11196-cov-4.133381_pt1 | contig 11196 bp, 10 predicted proteins | sample MGYA00245344_ERZ651092 | MGnify/ENA primary metagenome ERZ651092 (study PRJEB26857, sample SAMEA4031755) | metagenome | biome: human; feature: oral; material: saliva | place: Philippines | collected 2014... | reverse complement strand
GAGCCGTTGCAGTTGCCATACCTAAAGGCATCTGCACAGTAAGCACATTATTTTTGGGCACTGTGCTAACCTTTATCTTTGCTGCTGGCACACGCTCAATACCGCTTGGCATCTTCTCCCCTTCGTATAAGTTGCGACCATCATTTAATCCCTGCTGATAGTCGTAGGCTGTCCAATTCTTGGCATTAATAAGTTCGGTTACATCTACTTCGTAGCAAACATTCTTCTCGTCCTCATCTTTCGTATCTACAACCACTAATTCACCTTTATTATCGGCATTCGCCATATAGGGTAAGTCTGCCAACATTCGTTTCATGGCAGGGTTAGCTATTTGGTTGCTGTAACAAGATATGAAACCTAACTTTTGGTTGGCTGCAATATCAAGTTCGGCAAGTTGGTTATTATCACATTGCAAATCTGTAAGGTTTACCAACTTTCTTATATCAAGTGCTTTCAATTTGTTACCACTTACTGTCAGAGCTGTAAGTTCGATATTGTCGCCAATGGTTATGTTCGTCAACTTATTATTATAACAATGGAACTCCGCTAAAGCAGAATTTTTGCTAATGTCTACCGTCTCTATTTCGTTGTCGAACAAATATACCTTTTGCAATAACGGACTTTTAGATATATCTATCTTTTTTATCTTGTTATTGTTGCAGGCTAACAGGGTCAACTGTGTATTCTTTGTTATATCGAGTTGTGTAAGATTGTTTTCGCCACAATAAAATTCTTGCAGCTTAGGCATCACACTTGGGTCTAACTCATTCAGGCTATTTCTAAAGCAATAGAACTCTACTACTTCCGATGTGGCAGGCAGTTTCAGTTCACTTAATTTATTGGTGTGGCAATACAGTTTCTGTAAGTTTATATTCTTGCTAACGTCCAACTTCTCTATTTGGTTTTCCTCACAGTATAGCGAACCCAAGTCAGGACATTTCGATACATCAATAGATACCAATTCGTTCAGATTGCAACTAAAGAAAGTCATATCACCATATATAGTTATTGTGGGTTGTGTACGCTTAAAACGGGTTATGCCATACTTCTTTATACTTTCCTCACCAGCATCATACTTGCCGTTGTTGTTTCTGTCAATCCAAGGCTTTGTTTTGCTTTTGCCATTAAATAGCGCAGTGAGTTGCCATTGTTTCTTCAAATTGGTTGTGGTAATGGTAACAGAGGGTTGGTCAGTAGTGTATTCGTCTGCGTCTTTCTGCGCATTAGCACCAACACAAAACCCTAAAAGAACTGATAATAAAAATAGCTTTTTACTCATAACGTAACTGTTTAGATGTCGGAGAAACTATTAAAAAGCCTACCGAAAATTATTAATTTAGTTTATTTTAAACATCAATTTATGATATAAAACATTTCCACCTTTACTTAGAGCAACCAATTCAATGCTTATTTTCCAGTCTACTTGTTTACATTGTAAATATAGTTTTTATTCTGAAATTTGCAAGAGAATAAAATAGAAAACACCAAATGACTGCCAAATGATGCTCTTTATGTACGACATAAACGTATCAAGACTTAATAGTACAATAATAAATGAAGACTAAAACTATATTAAGTTAGCCTTCATAAGAATAGCATAATCGGTAGCTAAGAATTAAGGGAAACAAAGGGAAATGCAAGGAATGTAACTATTTGAAATAGTATTATTTAGCTTTTTCTTGCTATTTTGAGGGTAAGCGAAAACGAGCATCAAACGGCAGGAGTTCCGTTACCAAATCGTAACCCATCAGGGAAAAAGCAAAAAGGGGTTACGAATTGAAGGTAAACAACTGTGTCATAGGTTTTTATTCTTCATCTTTCATTTTTCTGCATCGCTCAGGAATACTTGTTCATCTGTACCTTTGCAAGCAAAGGAAATTTAGAAAAAACGACAGAAAAATGAAGGAAAACAAACTCAAAGTATCGTTCTTCGTTCAGGCGAAACGAACCGACAAGAAAGGACTTGTGCCTGTCATTGGGCGAATCTCTGTTGGCAGAACCCATTCGGGCTTCTCCACCAAATGCAAAACTCCGCTTGCTCTTTGGGACAGTCGTAAGCAACGGCTCATCGGTAAGAGTAGCATGGCTGTGTCCGTCAATCAGAAACTCGGTGAATGCACCGCACTCATCCACGCACGCTTTCACGAACTCAGTGAAAGGAAAGAAACTTTCACAGCCACAGACGTGAGGGATGCCTATCAAGGACAAATCCACCGCCAAACCCTGCTCTTGGAGAGTTTCGGGGAGTATCTCACACAGACAAAGGAACGTATCGGTATCGACCGAGCCTTAAAGACGTTCAAACTCCGTACCTACCAACTCTCCCTGCTTCGTGAGTATGTGCAGAAGAAGCACAAGGTAAGCGACATTCCCCTTTCACAGTTGGACAAAGCCTTTATCGAGGGCTTCGAGTATTATCTCACTATTGACCGCAAACTGAAACGCAGCAGCATATCGAGTACCGTGTCTACTTTGCAGACCATCGTCCGCATGGCGGTGAAGAAAGGTGTGCTGGACTTCTATCCGTTCTTGGGCTACAGTTACGAGCGACCAAAAGGCGAACCGAGAAGCATTACGCAGGAAGAACTTGAGCACATCATCGACTTGGAGATTAAATGGGAGTACTACCGCATTGTCCGTGATTTGTTCGTCTTCTCCTGCTTTTCAGGACTGGCTATCTCTGACGTGCGCAATCTCAGAGAGGAAAACATCGTCCTTGAAGAGGGTGAACTCTGCATCAAGGGCAGACGCATGAAGACAAAGACTCCGTATCGTGTACAAGTACTTCCTCCTGCTCTGGAAATTATGAATCGCTATAGAGGCATAAGGGCAGGTTTTGTTTTTGACGTGCCGACTACCGACATTATCCTCAATGGCATGCACCACATACAGAGAAACATCGGCATGGAAAGCCCACTGACCTTCCACATGGCAAGGCATACCTTTGCGTCGCTTATCACACTCTCGGCAGGTGTACCTATTGAAACGGTAAGCCGTATGCTCGGACACACCAACCTGAGAACAACACAGGTATATGCAGCGGTTTCCTCCGAGAGAATCCATCGGGACATGCAGAAAGTGCAACAACGCATACAAGATACATTCACCTTAAAACTTTGACATCATGACACGTAGTACATTCAAGACACTCTTTTATATTAATCGCTCCAAAGAGAAAAAGAACGGCAAATGCCCGATTATGGGACGCATCACCATAGACGGTGAGCAGGTGCAATACAGCACGGGCAAGGAAATCGCTCCCGAACTTTGGGACAGTCGTAAGGGACGATGCAAGGGTATAGGCGAAGAGACAAAGGAAATCAACCGCTATTTACAAAGCAAAGAGGAACAAGCCAAAGCGAAGTATCAAGAATTAGTTTGGCAACGTGGCTATATTACCGCTGAGTTGCTGAAGCGTGAACTCATGGAAGAAGACAAGCCCAAAGGTTTTCTTATGGAGGAAGCACGACTTTTCATAGAGGAAAAGCGTCCTTGCGTAGGAATAACGGTAGCCAAGCCGACCTTTGCCAACTACATCTATACCACACAACTCATTGAGGCTTATTTGCGTGAACGCTTGGGGCTGGAGGATATTCGCTACTCATCGCTTGACTATGGTTTCATCGAAGGGATGGACTTCTACCTTAAATCAGAGCGCAACCTTTCTCTTGCCACTATTCAGGTAGCGGTCATCTTCCTTAGAAAACTCATCGGCATAGGTCAGCAGAAGAAGTATATCCGCATCGATCCGTTTGCAGACTACAAAGCAGAACTTCCAACCACACAAGGCGTTATCTCACTACAGAGGAGCTGCAACGAGTATTACAAACGCCCATCATTGACAGGCAATTTGAGCGAGCAAGGCAACTATTCCTTTTCTGTGCCTTCACCGGTTTGGCTCGTGTGGACATGCAACGGCTCAAACCGAAGCATATCATCTATAATGCAGACGGCACAGAGGAAATCCGCATCAAAAGGCAGAAAACAGACGTGGAAGCCATCATTCCACTCCTGCCCATTGCCAAGCAAATCCTTTCGCTTTATATCAAGGACAAGAAAGCGGACGACTTGATATTCCCCAATCTCACAATAAGGAAAGCATCCTTAGCTTGTGTGAACATCGGGCAGATATGCCGAATAGAGAAAGGTTTGACCTTCCACATGGCTCGGCACACATTCTCTACCACGATATGCCTTTCCAACGGCATTTCAATGGAAACACTCAGCAAGATGCTCGGACACAGTAATATCAGTACGACACAAATCTACGGAAAGATAACCGACCACAAGATGCAGGAGGATATGACTGCACTCACAGACAGGGAGCATACTGTATTTGAGGGTTATTGTGAGTCGATAGCACGGCAGAACGTTCCATTGCAACAAGCATAAAAAGGAAGTAATTACCAAACATTTATTATTCACGATTGAAAACCAAACGATTATGAAAGAGAACAACAAACAGGAACTTTCCTACTTTCGGTTGAAATTAAGAAGTTATATGAGTGAGCATCACCCCGAAAGATTGCACGACACGGAGTTTATCACCACACGAGCAGATATGGCTCTAACCACCTACTGCGATGCTGTAGTGCAGGGATTCACGCACCCCGAAGCGGAGAGCATAGCAAGTGAGGTATTGTATCAAGGTTTGCACTTTTCCAAGTACGACACGCTTGTTTCTGTCTTGGAGAACGAGTTTGAGAGGGAACTGCCTGCACCACTCCCTGAGAAGCTTGCACCCATATTGTTGTCGAACAAGGCTGTTCAAGCCACATTCGACAAGTTCGGTTTGACGGACACATTTGCCGCAAGCGAACAATACGACCGTCTTTACACCGAACTCACAGGCACGATTGTGCTGCTCATCGAGAGCGATAATCTGCCAACGATCAGACTGACGGAGGAAGCAAGCCCAAAGGTGTTGTAAGCAAAGGCACACGCAAAGCCCCTGATGCCGTTTCTTATCGTGCAAAGGTACAACGGCAGCCTGTCTGCCCTGACAAGGTCGAGTCCTGCGGATGGAGAGAAGAATCTCCACCGCAGGATTTTTCTTTTCAAGTTGGTATTGCCATTTTCAATATTCGTGCGGTCGTATTCATCTCTCCCAACCTTGCAGGGCAGGGCTGCCGTAGAGAGTATAGGCACGACAAGAATACGGCATACTCAGGCTCTTTGGACGCAAGGCGTAACAACCAACAACAGATAGGACTGACGATAATACGGACAATCTGTTGTTTGTACAATTTGTTGTCATGACTATCTGTTGTCAAAACTATATATCGTCAAAATAATCTATCGATAAAACTATCTATCGACACTTCGACATCTCGATTTGTCGAACTATCGAATTATCGATAAAACAACAAAATAATAAAAGGAACGAGCCGGCACCTCATCTCATTACCGCAATAACACCATTCTTATACAGAACATAAGAGTTTTTCAGCGACAGCTCCAAATCTGATAGGGAAAACTACCAGCCTTTGCGCTTAAAGTTTATGAGCTTTTTATGAAAAGCTTATAAGCAATCTATAAAAAGCTTATAAGTAATTTACAAAAAGCTTATAAGCTTTTTGCTAAAAGCTTAAGAGCTTTTTGGTGAAAGCTTAGGAGCTTTTCTGACTGACAGACTAACTTCTCTTCCTTCTATTTCCTTGCTTTTCTGCGTTGCTTTGTTCAATGTAGTTATACGCTTACCTTTGCACACAACAATAGTGGCAACAGACTGTATATGAGTTTGTTTGCCGAGTAACAATAACGTAATCAAAACAAAAAGAATGCAATGAAACTCATTATCATCGACCGCAAAGCGTGGGAGCGACACCGCTCCGAATTTGCAGACTTTATCCACAGTATCGAACAACTCATCGGCAATCCGCCCGAAACGGACGAATGGCTTGACAATGAAGCCGTATGCCGCAGGCTCGGCATCAGCAAGCGCACCCTGCAATCCTATCGCGACACGGGTAAAATACCCTTCTCCATCATTGGGCATAAATGCTATTATAAGGAGAGCGACATCGCAGAGTTACTGAATGCAAACAATGAATGAAATCAAACACAGAATGAACTATGGAAGAGAAAGAAATCATTACACAGCAAGACCCTCAAATGCAGATGTTTGCACAGTTGATGGAGGGTACTTTGAAGAAACTGGAGCGTTATTGTTCTACAGCCCGTCCGATGTTAGGCGGAGAGGTTTACCTCACTGGCGAGGAGGTTTGCAGCCAATTACGGCTCAGCACACGCACGCTCCAAGAGTACAGAAACTTAGGAACACTTCCTTTCTACAAAATCGGAGGGAAGATACTTTACAAACAGAGCGACATACAAACAATGCTTGAAAGGCATTATAACGCAATACCCAAGAAATTATGGCAAGAATAGATGAACAAAGGAAACAACGTCTGGAACAAGCCCTTCGAGATATGGGCAATTATGGCGTTAAGCTCCGCAAGCCCGAAGAGTTGCCCGATTTTGATCAGCCCATAGATTATGAAGAGGAAAAGAAAAGATTTGAGCCTGTTAAAGTTGAGGAACAAAATGACAAGGAGAGTCACAAGGACTATTCTCAACCGTCCTATCAAGAAACAGAGTTGTCACCAACGGAAAGGGCTACTTCTACCGAAGAGAATCATCAACGAATGGGAAAAACAAAGGACAGGAAGCAATTATCCGAGTTTCAGGGGAAATATCTCCAGCCCTTTCGCAACAGCCACCGCAAAGCCGTGTATGTATCAGAGGAAACTCAACGAAAGTTGGACTTCGTGGTGAGGAAAATCGGTGAGCAGGGAGCAAGCGTTTCAGGATATGTGGAGCAGGTGCTTCGAGAACATCTCGACCAATACAAAGATGATGTGGAAAGATGGCGGAAACTCTGAAGTACTGCATTCCTCGAATGCAAGCCTACGCTGAGTTACTGTATTCAGTGAATGCAGTAACACGGTATGGGCTTATAATCCCATTTTCTACATCAGCAAGGTGTGTCTTTGTACCACAAATTGCCATTTGTACCACAAAGACCCTTGCCCCGAAAGGGGGATTAAATCACTCCAAAGTCGTGATTAGAAAACAATGAAAAAGCAGAAACAAAAGAAGCCAGACGGCAGATGTGCCACCTGCCCACGATGGGATAGACGGCACATCAGAATACCTAATTCCGAAGATCAGAAAAAGTTAATCAAGCTTTAGCGAAAGTCAGGAGCAAAGACAAAGAGCGACTACCTCAGAGGTCTCCTGCTGAACGAATCCTTTAAGGTCATCATAGAGGATACGACAGCCCAACCCTATCTGAGAGAGTTGGACAATATTGTAACCTTAACAAGAAAAATAGGAGTTCTCTACAATGAAGCCGTCAAGACACTCAGCAGCTATCACACAGTTGCCACAGCCCACAGAAAGATACACAGGCTCGAAGTCTATTCCGAGGCACTCTTCAAATTGCAAATACAGGCGATACTGCTGATAATAGCTTTTGAGACTAAGGAGACTACCAAGTAATTACCTTGTCCACAATAGCCTGTTGTTCGCTAGCTGTGCGACGCAAGTAGATACGAGTGGTCTCGATACTCTCATGCCCCATCAGGTCTGCTAATAGAGCTATGTCGTTGAACGCTTCCAAGAAATTCTTAGCATACCGATGGCGGAAGGAGTGAGGATAAACGACATTGGTGTTTAGACCATAACGCTCGGCATAATTCTTGAGTTGCTGAGCTATCCCTCTTGTCGTGATACGCTCTCCAAAACGATTGCAGAAGATATAGCCAGTGGTTTGCTGAGTTTCTTCAAACCACTCTTCAGCCTCATCCCTTAAACGCTTAGGGATAAATAGTCGTCTAACCTTTCCACCCTTGGAATAAATATCAAAGTAGCCGATACGAACATGCTCGACTTTTATTTGAATAAGCTCACTAACACGAGCACCAGTAGCGGTTAGGAAACGTACTACAAAATACCACATTAGATTCTCCTCTTGTTTGAGTTTCTTCTTGAAGAAGATGTAATCCGCTTGACTGATTACATTTTCCAAGTAGGAGCGTTGCTGAACCTTAACTGATTTTAGGCGAAGCTTTGGTTTGCCAACGTGTTCCAAGAACTTATTCAGGGCTTGAATACGAAGATTTACAGTCTTAGGTCTAAATTGCTCAATAATATTAGCTTTGTACAATAGTAAATTTCTCTTATTCAGCGTTTTGTGCTTGGAGAAGTAGTCATTGACAGCATAAACGTATGCTGAAATGGTATTCTCCGCCATGTTGCTCTCTCTGAGAGCTGTCTTAAATGATTCTACCATAATTGTAAATTTTAAATTCTGAGAATATTCTCTTATATTATGGTAGAACAACTTTTCCTAATTCCTATTATGAGAAGTTTGCCGATGGTAAGGTGGTCTGCATAGATGAAGAAATACCGTTTGAGATTCCTGAATCCTGGAGTTTTGTACGTATAGGAGTTATCTGTAACTATCTGCATCGAGGGAAAACACCTAAATATGGTAATCAAAAGATATTACCTATTATAGCACAAAAATGCAATCATTGGGACCAACTGTATATTGATAGATGTCTTTTTTCAGATATAGATTATATTTTAAAATATAAGGAAGAGCAATTCCTTCAAAAAGGTGATATAATCATTAATTCTACAGGCGGTGGAACTGTTGGTAGAACAGGCTATATAGATGCAACTGTGTTTGAAAAATTTGATAAGTTTGTAGCTGACTCTCATGTAACCGTTGTACGTTCTACTAAACTTGTCTCCCACAGATACATATACCTGTATTTACTTTCTCCATATATTCAAATAGGGATAGAAGAAAGATGTACAGGTAGTACTAATCAAATTGAACTTAGGACGACGACTATATCTGATTACCTTGTCCCTATTCCACCAGTAGAAGAACAAAAGAGAATTGTGGAAAAAGTAGAGTCTATGTTACCAGTTGTTACTCGGTATGAGAAACTTCAAAGAAATTTAGATCATCTGAACTCAACATTGCCCTCTCTAATAAAGAAATCCATTCTTCAGGAGGCTATCCAAGGCAAGCTTATTCCACAAGACCCAAATGATGAGCCAGCATCAGTTCTTCTTCAACGCATTAGAGAAGAAAAGTTAAGACTTGTTAAGGAGGGGAAATTGAAAAAGAAAGACGTAGTTGATTCTGTCATCTATAAAGGTGATGATAACAAGTATTATGAGCAGATTGGAAGAGATACTATAGATATCTCCAATGAGATATTATTTGATTTGCCATGTAATTGGCAATGGGTTCGATTCGGTCAGATTGTTAGAATGAGTATTGGGAAAACCCCTGCACGAGGAGAAGTTAGCTATTGGTCACAAGCTACAATACCATGGGTTTCCATATCTGACATGACAAATTCTGAGTATATAAATAAAACAAAGGAAGAAATTTCTGTCGCAGCATCATCCGTAATGGGGGAGATTTCTCCTGTTGGTTCTTTGTTGATGAGTTTCAAACTTACAGTCGGTAGAACTTCAATTCTCAACATTGATGCATACCATAATGAGGCAATTATATCCATTTACCCATTCATTGATGATAAGTATGCTTTGAGGGATTATCTTTTCTACACATTACCTTTTTTATCAAATATGGGAGATTCTAAAGATGCTATTAAAGGGAAAACTCTCAATTCTAAGAGTCTCAAAAGTTTACTAATCCCCTTACCTCCATTAAGAGAACAACGCTGTATTATTAATCGACTGAAAGAATTATATGCCCACTTATAGTCGGGCATATAGTTCTTCTATAGCATTTGCAATTCTTTTCTGCTCTTAATCTAATAATCATCTAAAAATATTACAAAATCATTTGCTTGTATACCTCCCTTATTTTCTTAGATATTCTTTTTTGCTCTTCTAAGGGAGGCAAAGGAAATAGCTTACTTTCCATATAACTAGACATAATACGTTGCTGATTTGCAGTTCCCTTAAATATTGCTTCTTCAACAAAGTATGGACTTTCTAAAAAGAAAAGAAGATATTCTACAGAAAGAGTATTTCTATAAGGGCGGAGAACTTTTAGTTCTGTTGTTCCAGCTCCAATACCATTAGGAAGATTATTGAGAATCATCGATTTTCGATTTTGAAAGCAAGGGGTAATTTTTGCAAATGCTACATCTCCATCTGAAAAATGTGTAAACCCCTGTTTAATCTCCCCCCATTTTCTTTCAACATAAGAATAACTTGATAGAAATGTTGGATCTATTCTTTCCATGGGAATAAATGCAGCCATTGTATTATCAGGAACATGGTTTTTGGGATTAATAAGCACAATATCTGATAGCCGCACCCAGCACCATTCCTTTGGAATTTTAAAAGGTATCTCTTCTTCAATGCAAGTGATTTTATTTCCAATCTGCTCATAATACTTGTTATCATCACCTTTATAGATGATAGAGTCAACAATGTCTTTCTTTTTCAATCTCCCTTCCTTGACAAGTCTTTGCTTCTCTTCTTTAATATGTTGAAGAAGAACAGATGTTGGCTCATCATTTGGGTCTTGTGGAACAAGTTTACCTTTTATGGCTTCTTGAAGAATACTTTTCTGAATGTTGGAATATAAGTTGTCGTTGAGCAAATCTAATTTCTCTTTCTGCTGTGTGTAATAGCATATAAACTTGGCAACTTCATTATATTTTTCTATTATTCGTTTTTGTTCTTGAAGAGGAGGAAGAGGAACTAATATTCCTTTTAGATATTCAAAAGAAGGAATGTTCTTTATTGCTGAACCAGCGCCTTTCATATCTTTTTCAATTAGTAAAATGTATGCAAAGAAAAGCTGCCAATAATCAACTATGTCCAAATTGTATAATCTCACCCGCATAAGTGCCTGATTGATTATTCCTATCGGTGCGTCTTGTGGAAGAAAGTATGTTTCTCCAATAGTTCCTGCACAGCTAACGATAATATCAGATGGATGTGTTACAAAAGACTGCATTTCTGAGAATTTATCCTTCGATATATAATACTCGCCTAAGCGATAGTCTTTTTGTATCGCATTCTTTTGTTCATACACTTTGATTGAGTGTTTGCTTTTGGGAACAAACATTGATTTGGTAAGACTGCTTCCGAATGGACCTTTTCGATAAATTCCTAATTCATTAAGCCTGCACCATGTCCATCCAAAAGGCAATTTATATGGTATTTCTTCATCTATGCAGACCACCT
>ENA-OWLC01000424-OWLC01000424.1-metagenome-genome-assembly--contig:-NODE-424-length-11290-cov-2.807922_pt1 | contig 11290 bp, 10 predicted proteins | sample MGYA00245344_ERZ651092 | MGnify/ENA primary metagenome ERZ651092 (study PRJEB26857, sample SAMEA4031755) | metagenome | biome: human; feature: oral; material: saliva | place: Philippines | collected 2014... | reverse complement strand
AATTCTAAACGTTGAACGATACCGAAACGATCACGTAGTGGCGAAGTTAACGAACCAGCCCGAGTTGTTGCGCCAATTAATGTGAAAGGTGGCAAATCCAATTTAATTGAACGAGCTGCTGGCCCTTCACCAATCATAATATCCAGCTGATAATCTTCCATTGCTGGATAAAGCACTTCTTCAATCGCAGGAGAAAGACGGTGAATTTCATCAATAAACAACACATCATGGGGTTCAAGATTTGTCAGCATTGCCGCTAAATCGCCCGCTTTTTCAAGTACGGGCCCTGATGTGGTGCGGATATTCACACCCATTTCATTTGCCACAATATTAGCAAGCGTTGTTTTTCCTAAACCTGGAGGGCCAAAGATCAAAAGATGATCTAAGGCATCTTGACGCAATTTTGCGGCCTTAATGAAAATATCCATTTGCTCTCTCACTTGTGGTTGTCCCACATAGTCCGCTAAAAGCTTTGGACGAATCGCACGATCGATGACATCTTCATCCATCTTTGCCTGACTGCTAATAATTCTATCTGCTTCGATCATATCTGTTTAATCTTTATAATGCGGCTTTTAAGGCTTCGCGAATTAATTGCTCACTGCTTAAATCCGCTTTAGCCACTTTTTTCACCATTTTTTCAGCATCGGTTGGTTTATAGCCTAATGCAATCAATGCAGCAATCGCTTCATCTGCTGAGCTTTCAGCTTGGCGTAATTCTGAAGTTGAAGGAATATGCTTGCTCTCCACAAAGAAATCACTTTGGCGAACATCTTTAAACTTCCCTTTTAACTCTACCAATAAACGTTCAGCCGTTTTCTTGCCCACACCAGGAATTTTAACTAATTTTGACAGTTCTTCTCGCTCAATAGCGTAAGCAAACTGCTCTACTGACATTGCAGACAAAATCGCAAGTGCTAATTTAGGGCCAACACCATTGGTTTTAATTAATTCACGGAATAAAGTGCGGTCAGTTTTTTGGGCAAATCCAAAAAGAAGATGAGCATCTTCACGCACAACAAGATGAGTAAATAATGTGGTTTCTTGCCCGATTTCAGGTAAGTCATAAAAACTGGTCATCGGTAACAATAATTCGTAACCGACGCCTTGTACATCAAGCAAAATTTCAGGAGGTTGTTTTTCTAATAAGATGCCTTTTAAACGACCGATCATAAGATTTCCATGTAAAAAATTTTTGCATAGAATAAAATAAAACTGGATATTAATCCAGTTAAATTTTTAATCTAAATCGACCTCGGCTGTACCTTGTTTTTAAAAGTGCGGTCATTTTTTCGTGTGTTTCTGTCGTTTTGATCGAGCTAGCAATATGCAAAGAATGTTGAATGGTATGAGCATGGGTAATCGCAATGGCCAAAGCATCTGCCGCATCTGCCTGAGGTTTATCTGAGAGCTTCAAAATTCGTGTCACCATGTCTTGAACTTGAACTTTATCTGCCGAACCAATCCCAACGACAGTCTGTTTCACCAAACGAGCGGCATATTCAAATACAGGTAAATCATGGTTCACAGCAGCCACAATTGCCGTACCACGCGCTTGTCCCAGTTTTAAGGCTGAGTCAGCATTTTTAGCCATAAACACTTGCTCAATAGCAAACATATCAGGCTGAAATTGCGTGATGATTTCTGTCACACCGGCATAAATTCGTTTCAATCGTGTAGGTAAATCTTCTACCTGCGTGCGGATTGCTCCACTGCCGAGATATTCTAAATGGCGACCATTTTGTCTAATCACACCATAGCCCGTTACACGAGAACCTGGGTCAATGCCTAAAATAATACTCATAAATTCTCAAAAATAAACGGCCGGTCAATGCCGGCCGTTTTTAGCGTTAATTATTGGTTTGCTTTTGCAGTTGCTTTTGCATCTACATCACAGTTTTTCACAACAATTTTATCTGCTTTTTTGCCTTTGATTAAAAGATTTACTGGCGCAACAGAATCAAATTTATCTAAAGTTAAACCACTATCTACGTTCCAAACATATTTGCCTGAAGTAAATGAAGTGAAGTCTTTTTGAGCTGCATCACGAGCGAAATCTTTCGCAACAACTTTGTTGCCTACCATTACCATTGCCGCTGTTGGCTCTTGGTTTTCGAATTGATAAACTGCAGTTACAGTTTTCTTGTTACAGGTATAAACTACTGTTTTATCCGTTACAGTAGGGGTTGCCATTTGTTCCGCTTTGTTTTCCATTTTTGGTGCATCGCTTGCACACGCAGATAAAACAACAAGAGCGGCCATTGCTGGTAATACTTTAGATAATTTCATTATAAATCTCCTTAAAATTACAGCTGAGCTGCAACTTCATCACTAATTTCACCGTTATGATATACGTTTTGTACATCGTCACAGTCTTCTAACATGTCAATTAAACGCAACAATTTAGGCGCAGTTTCAAGATCAAGATCAACTGTTGTTGATGGAATCATTGTCACTTCTGCGTTATCAATTTTAAATCCTGCTGCTTCGATTGCATCGCGCACAGAACCTAAATCTTCCCACGCAGTATAGATTTCGAATGAACCATCATCTTGTGGTTGAACATCATCCGCACCGGCTTCAATTGCCGCCTCCATTAACGCATCTTCTTCACCTTGGCTAATTAAAATCAAGCCTTTTTTGCTGAATAAATAGCCCACAGAACCTTCAGTCCCTAAGTTACCACCACATTTAGTGAAACTTGGGCGAACCTGTGAGATGGTTCGGTTTGCGTTGTCACTTAGACACTCAACCATCACAGCAGTTCCACCCGGACCATAACCTTCGTAAATTCTTGTTTCCATATTGGTGTCATCACCACCGCCCACACCGCGTTCAATCGCACGGTTAATGGTGTCGCGAGTCATGTTGCTTGATAAGGCTTTATCTACTGCTGCACGTAAACGCGGGTTAGCACCAACATCACCGCCACCAATTTTTGCAGCAGTGACTAATTCACGAATTAATTTTGTAAAAATTTTACCGCGTTGCGCATCTTGTGCTGCTTTACGGTGTTTAATATTTGCCCACTTACTATGGCCTGCCATGTTGTTTTCCTTCTTATCTTAAAAACGTTTTTAAATTAAATCCTCTTTTAGAGGAAAGCCGTTCATCAAATATTTTTTGATGGCCTCGGCATTATTCGGCGATTTCGTCATTTGGATCGCATGTTCTGGTGAAACCCATTGATACGCCAAATGCTCACTTAATATCGGTTCAAATTCCTGCTCAACTGCCAATAAAAACCAATGTTCATGACAGTGAGTCACATTCGGTGCGTATTTATAGCGGAAATGCGGGAAAATTTCAAATTCTATGCTCTCTTTGCAATCAAAAAGTGCGGTCGAATTTTCTTCTATTTTTAATCCAACTTCTTCCCAAACTTCTCGAATGGCTGTTTCTCTTGGTGTTTCATTGGTTTCCAATGTCCCCGTAACAGATTGCCAAAAAGTAAGATCATCTTGGCGCTGAAGCATAAGAACACGATGTGTGTTTTCCGCATAAATTACCACGAGAACCGATTGATTATTTTTATATTTCAAGCTCGTCATCTACATAATTGAGAATGGGCAGCATCATACCTTTTCTGCTAAAAACTTTCAAAAAAATTACCGCACTTTAAAACTAAAGTGCGGTAATTATCTCAATTATTTTAGTTTAACCAGCCAGCTTGTTGGGCGATAAACAAGCCTGCAAAGGCTGTTAAGTAGAATAAACCAATAAGGGATAACCACAATAATCCGCCTTTTACACTGTGTTTCGCGTGCTTAGTCAGAGATAAATTCAACCAAGCAAAGATTGGTGCAGAAACAAATGAAGCAATCATCGCAAATTTCAGCATCGGGCCCACTGCATTATTAAAGTAGAAAATAATCGCTAAACCAGATAACGCAGCAAAAATCATACCGATATTAAGAATTCTCACAGAGCTTTCTTGTTTACCGAATAAGATACGCAAAGATTCAACATTGGTACGAGAGTAACCATCAATTACTGTAATTGTTGTACCAAACATACACATAAACGCAATTACTGCAATTAATAAGCGAGACCATTCACCGATAGTACTTGCATACATATTGATAAGTTGTGCGATATATTTTCCGCCTACCATCTCTACGCTTTCAGGAGAACCATATTGTACCAATGCACCAAGCGCTAAGAATACGACAGCTAAAATTGCTGTACCGATATACCCCACATTGAAGTCAAATAAACCATCTTCATAAGATACTTTCGTTAGACGACGTTTTGCCACCACCCACATAGAGTTAACAGCAGAAATTTCAATTGGTGCAGGCATCCAGCCCATTAAGGCCACTAAAAACGCTAATTTACTTAATTCCCATGGAGAAGGCGCTACAAAATCAGGTGTGGCTACGCCATTGATACCATTACGCATAAAAGCAATCACGACAGCGCTCACGGTTGTCACCGTTAAAGCAATCATGATGATTTTCGATAAACTATCTAATAAACGGTATTTACCCAACAATAAAATGCCAGTTGTCACAAGAATCACTAATGAGCTTAATACAGGCATTGGAAGTGGAATTGGCGTAATAAACGTTAAAATTGCTGCCGTTAATAATCCCACTGCAGCAGTATTAATTACTGTGGCAAAAACGTTTAAAGCAAGGAATAACCAAAGATAGAATTTCCCTTTTTGACGGTAGCCTTCTAACAACGTATTACCCGTATCTAGGGTATATTGAACACCGAAACGGAAGAAAGGATATTTGAATAAATTAGCAAGAATAACAATACTCACTAATTCCCAACCATAGATCGCACCCGCTTGGGTGGATGCAATAATATGTGAACCACCAACAGCTGCTGATGCCATCACGATTCCAGGGCCTAAGGCTGAGAATTTACTCGCCCATGTTGATTTTTCTACTGGAGTTGAAACTTCACTCATAAAATTTTCTCTTATAAATTGACCATAAACCGAAAAAGGCCTTATTTATAATAGAATTTTATCCTTGAGTAAAGTAAATAAAGTTCCCTTTAAAGAAGAGTAAAAGAGTAAAAATCTAATTATTTTGAAATTTCAGGATATAACTTCAAAACAAATAAATTTCACAAGTATTCATACCGAAAAACTGATGTCTTTAAGTGAATAAAATTTTTTCAATAAAAAGAAAGTGCGGTCAAAATCAGTTGAATTTTTGACCGCACTTATATCGCATTAGCTCATACTAGATACTAAAAACTAGAATAGTCATGAGAAACAAGTCCCCTCTACTCTGACACTTTTGAAGTTTGAGTAAAATATTTATTTACACTTGGTCGATAGAGAATTAATCCAAACACAATTAAGCGAACGACTGAGCCAATAAATAAAGTTGAGTCAAGACCGTAGCTAATCCAGCTCCACACAATATATAAAAGAGCTGATATTATAAATAAGATCCGACCACTATTTTGCCCTTCAAGCAATTTAATACCTGTAAGAAAAATTAATACACCCAGAACAAAATTTATTAGGTATTGTCTCAAAATCTGATCGAAACTTAAACTAAATGTTTCTTCAAATAATGAAAAAAGTAGGGAAAAGCAACCACTAGCTCCCCCCAGTATGTATAACCAAGCAATCACACTTACAGATATTGGACGTTCCATTTTATATCTTATAATAACACCTATAACTTAATAAACCAAAAAATCGACCGTAAAACTACGGTCGATTTTAAAAACAGAAACTACTCAGCTTTAATCACTGCAATACTCAACTCAGCTAGCGCTTGCGGATTCGCAAAACTTGGTGCTTCTGTCATTAAACAAGCTGCTGCTGTTGTTTTCGGGAATGCAATCACATCACGGATATTTTCAGTGCCTGTTAAAAGCATGGTTAAACGGTCTAAACCAAATGCTAAACCTGCATGTGGCGGTGTACCGAATTTTAATGCATCCAATAAGAAACCGAATTTTTCACGTTGTTCTTGTTCATTGATACCAAGAATGCGGAATACGGTTTGTTGCATTTTCGGATCGAAAATACGCACAGAACCACCACCTACTTCATAGCCGTTGATCACCATATCGTAAGCATTTGCTACCGCATCGGTTGGATTCGCTTCTAATTGTTCTGGCGTAAAATCTTTTGGTGAAGTGAATGGGTGATGCATTGCTGCAAGATTACCTTCATCGTCACGTTCAAACATTGGGAAATCAATTACCCAAAGTGGTTGCCATTCGTCTAAACGAGTTAAGCCAAGATCACGACCTAATTTCAAACGTAACGCACCCATTGCATCAGTGGTGGTTTGCCATTTGTCTGCACCGAAGAATAAGATATCGCCAGTTTGAGCTTTCACACGTTCAGCTAACGCTTTCCATACCTCTTCATTTAAGAATTTCGCAATCGGGCTTTGTACGCCTTCAAGACCAGCATTGATATCGTTTACTTTCGCCCAAGCTAAACCTTTTGCACCGTAAATACCAACAAATTGTGTATATTCATCAATTTGTTTACGAGTGATTTCAGTACCATTTGGTACACGAATGACAGCCACACGGCCGTTTGGATTGTTTGCAGGCTCATTAAATACTTTAAATTCAACGTCTTTAACGATATCTGCCACATCGACTAATTCAAGCGGGTTACGCAAATCTGGTTTATCTGAACCAAAACGAGTCATCGCTTCTTGCCAGGTCATTTGTGGGAATTTACCTAAATCCACACCAATGATGTTTTGCCATAAACCGTGTACCATGCGTTCCATGATCTCACGTACTTCTGGCGCAGTTAAGAAAGAAGTTTCCACATCGATTTGAGTAAATTCAGGCTGACGATCTGCACGTAAGTCTTCATCACGGAAACATTTCACGATTTGATAATAACGATCAAAACCAGACATCATTAAAAGCTGTTTGAAAAGCTGTGGTGATTGTGGCAATGCATAGAATTTGCCTTTATGCACACGGCTTGGCACTAAATAGTCACGCGCACCTTCTGGCGTTGCTTTGGTAAGCATTGGGGTTTCAATATCAAGGAAACCATTGTCATCCATAAAACGACGCACAAAGCTGGTGATTTTTGCACGGGTTTTCAAACGTTGTGCCATTTCTGGACGACGTAAATCTAAATAACGATATTTTAAACGTTGTTCTTCTGTGTTGTTTTGGTTGAAGTCTAATGGTAAAACGTCAGAAGCATTGTAGATGCGTAATTCTTTCGCTAATACTTCTACTTCGCCTGTCGCCATATTTTTATTAATTTGATTATCAGGACGCGCGATTACTTCACCTTTAATTTGAATACAAAATTCATTACGTAAGCCTGAAGCTGCAGTTAACGCTTCTTGATATTTCGGGTCAAAACAAACTTGCACGATACCATCACGATCACGCATATCGATAAAAATTAAACCGCCTAAATCGCGACGACGATGAACCCAACCGCTTAATGTTACTTCTTGTCCAATATGGTTGCGGTTTAATGCACCGCAATAATGTGTACGCATCATTTCTATATTCCTTTCATTTTTCTAAAAATGGATAATTAACGCGTTGATTATACGGAAAAAGACAGGGCATTTAAATTGAAAAGCGAAATTTATTTGATCCTTTAAAAACTTTCACTAAAATGACCGCAGTTTTTTGCATTTTATCTAAATAAATGCTCTCTCAAGACAACAATAGAACTCAAGAATGATGAAAGATACAATTTTTGCCGCCCCGATTGAAAAACTGGGCGATTTTACTTTTGATGAAAGCGTGGCAGAAGTATTTCCCGATATGATCCAACGCTCGATTCCAGGCTACTCCAACATTATCACCGCAATTGGCATGTTGGCGGAACGCTTTGTGACGGCTGACAGCCAAGTCTATGATTTAGGGTGTTCACGCGGTGCGGCAGCCCTTTCTATGCGCCGTAATATCAAACAACCTAATGTGAAAATTATCGGTGTCGATAACTCTCTGCCAATGGTGGAACGATGCCGTCAGCATGTTGCGGCTTATCATAGTGATGTGCCCGTAGAAATTCTTTGCGATGATATTCGTCAAATTGAAATTAAGAACGCCTCAATGGTGGTGCTCAACTTCACATTGCAATTTTTACCACCGGAAGATCGTGTAGCCTTGCTCACCAAAATCTACCAAGGTTTAAACCCAAATGGTGTATTAGTGCTCTCTGAAAAATTCCGTTTTGAAGATGAAAAAGTGAATGAGTTGCTTATTGACCTCCACCACCAATTCAAACGTGCTAACGGTTATAGTGAGCTTGAAGTGAGCCAAAAACGCACCGCACTTGAAAATGTCATGCGTACTGACTCGATTAACATCCACAAAGAGCGGTTAAAAAACATCGGATTTTCACACGTCGAATTATGGTTCCAGTGTTTTAATTTTGGCTCGATGATCGCGGTGAAATAATCATAACCTAATCAATCATCTAAAAAATAAGGGCGTATCAAATACGCCCTTATTTGTCACCAATGCTTTATAGCCCTTTTAAATCCTTATCTAATAAACGAGCTAGCAATAAAATACCGTCTTTAAAGCGATATTCTGCATATTCCGCTTGTGCATAATGTTCACCTTTCCCTTCTGCAAAGAAATAATCTTGGCTTGGTAATTTAGGAAGCCAACCACCTTTATAACGAATTGGTAAATAAACATTTGGTGTGCAATGTTTAAAATCTGTTGGTATCTCTGATTGCTCCTCACAAAATGTCGCAACATGATTTTTATCAAGATGAACAAGGATATAAGCTTTTTTTTCCGAAGGACTTGATTCATCTATACCTGTGGTTTCAGTGGTTTCATTAGATTCAAGAGTATCAATAGATTCATTGCTTTCAAGGGATTCATTTGATTCTGGTAAAACCTGACTTTGCTGAAACTCAGATAAAATAGCGTAATTCAATATCATATAATCGCCTTGCATCAATGAACGAGGATCCACAGGGGCGATTTTTAAAACAATAGGCTTACCGGTAGCCAGCACATCTTCAAATTGCTGCACTTTATAGTTCACCGCCCCCAATAACGCAATCACAAAGACGCCAACAAGCCAAATCGGTGCTTTAAAAACAGAATGGTTTTCGACCGCACTTTGTGAAGGCGCTTTATAACGTGCATGCAAGAATAAAGTAACAATCGCAAAAATAACGGCAAAGCTTACTAGCAATACCCCTTTATAGAGTAATGGGATGCTCAATTGGTAATAGAACCCACCTAAATAAACAACAAAGGCAAATACCAAAAGACCGAAGAACGCACGGCTGTCCGTCCAATAAACAAGCAATAATAACGCTGTTAAATATAAAATGACGGGTATCCCAACAAAGCCTAATGCAAACAAGGTTAATACTAATAAAATTAACACTGCTTCTGTGTGTTTGGATTCACTATGCTTATTCATTAGTGCATAGACAATTAATGGTAATGCACAGACAAGTAAATATAAGATATGGCTAACATCAAACTGGAAGTGTGACCAAAATTGTCCACTTAAAACTTGCAACACATTATCAAGACTCATCGCGTCTGCTGGCATGACATCACTTGAAACATCTGTATCAATAAGGCCATAATCTACCCAAGGAATCGTCATATACGACGGCACAGAGATCCATAGAGAGAATAATACTGTTCCCCAGGCAATAGGCTTTAAATGAATTCGCGCTGATTGATTAGGTCGCATGACCCAATAAAAGAGTACAATCGAACTCAGGAGCTGGATTTTATTAAACCATGCGTTATTAAACCATGTGTTATTCAAGCTGTAATTATGGAAATATAGATTATAGGAAATTTGCCAAAAAACGAGAAGCTGGGTAACCAGTAGAATCCTCACTAAAGAATTCGGCATCAATTTGTAGCTAACGATAATAATGACTGTAAAAATCAGTGCGGAGATAAAGATACCGAAATTTGAATCCTCGCTAAATTCATATCCTAATAAAAGAAAAAGATTATCAAATTTAACAAGCAAATAGAATCCTAAAAAACTGTTTGCGATTAGAAAAAATAAACCTGCTAAAATTGTAGTGTATTCATTTTTATCTTTATTTAAAGTAATCAACCAAGCTATACTAAATAAAAGAATACCAACGATGAATGCACTAGACGCATCTAAACCTAAAAATAAAAATAACCAAACACCTATAGTCACGAAAGCTATCAATAAAGCTATCATCCATAGTATTGAAATCGCCCAATGGAATTTCTTATTATTTGGATATTCTTGTTTATAGAGTTTCACCAACCACTTGATTGCCATGACTGTGAAAATAAAGCCAATCAATCCTAAAACCACCCCCTCTTCTACACCACGAATCAAAAGAGATGCCAAAAAGCAATAAGCGCCAAGTAAGGCTATGACTGAAATAATTAAATTAATAAAATCAAAGCGATATTTGTGATATACATAAAGTGCGATTAAGGCAGGAATAGCAATTAGCAAAGAACTGAGTGATGAACGACCAAGCTCACCCCAAGCATAAGCATAAAAGTACACATCATAAATTACTATTAAACCGAATAAACTGGCAAAAGTCAGTACTAGAAATACTTTGGGTAAAATGCGCCAATGTTGGTCATGAAAAGCTTTACTGAATAATTCTGATATCACAAGTAATCCAGCATTAATCAGCACGGCATAACACATTGAGTTATGCGAGTTTTGTTCATTAAATAAATAAAACGCAACATTGGCGGTGGCGGCAAATAATAATGCAGAGGCCACATTCGGAAATAATAATAAAAATGGAAGTTGGCAAAGTGTCCAAACAGCAAATAACTGCCATACATCGGCCCCTGTTTGATAGGTTTGGCCGACTAAGGCAAATAAACCGCCAATCAAGACAGAAACAACAAAAAAGAGGCTATATGTCTTCCACTTTAATTTTTCTTTGGCTTGTCGACGACTCTCTCGAATAAAGCAATAAATACCTAATACCACTGTCACCACAAGCAATGTTTGTAAGCCATAAATTTTGGCTAAATCAGAAAAATAATCTAAATTAGCTGCAATTAACGTGACTACTCCACTCGTTAAAAATCCCACGGTTAATAATAAAAACAGTAAATTTAAATAACGTTGCCAAGAAAGATTAAAAAGGCCTGTTGTATTCATTCATTTTTTCCTTTTTATAAAAAGATCAGTATTATCTTAGCATAATAGTAAGGTAAATAAATAACTTAAAAAATGTAATGTGATTTACCCGAGTTTCGAAGATTAATTCGCGCCACATCGCATTTTATGGTAAAATTTTTAGTGGAAAAGTAAAATCGAGGTGAAAACATGGCAATTCCAAAGTATCAATATATTATAGAT
>ENA-OWLC01000420-OWLC01000420.1-metagenome-genome-assembly--contig:-NODE-420-length-11371-cov-5.619035_pt1 | contig 11371 bp, 9 predicted proteins | sample MGYA00245344_ERZ651092 | MGnify/ENA primary metagenome ERZ651092 (study PRJEB26857, sample SAMEA4031755) | metagenome | biome: human; feature: oral; material: saliva | place: Philippines | collected 2014 | study... | reverse complement strand
TTTATTATTTTGTCTTTATTTGTCTTTTTGTCATTCTGTCTTCTTCCGTCCTTCTGTCTTGTAAAGATAATTCTAATATCGAAAATCAGAAATGCGTTAATAAGCTTTCAATTAATGCCGTTTTGGCTTGCAAAAGATGCCCTTTACGCCCCTTACTAATGCCCTTTTGGAGTCCAATTAAGCACATTTTCTGTATCGTCTTTGTAACTAACTGATTTCCTGTTGGTTGCAAACTTGCTTTTTATACGTGTTTTTTGCCTTTATTTTAGGTGCTTTCCTTGAATTTGTGTAAAGACTTTTCAATCCTGTTTTAGTAGAAAATGTGGGATTGAAAAGAGGGTAGACTGATGTAAGAATGGGATAGAAAGTAATGTGTACTTCCTCTCGCTGGAAAAACAAAAGTGTATTTTTTTGGTATTTATTATAAAATTTTGTAACTTTGTTCAGTATAATTTAGACTTAAATCATTTCTAAACATTATTAATCTATAAAAACAAAGACCTATGAAAATAACATTAGAAAAAATGGATATCTCTGGTAATTTAAATAATTTTGCTCAGTACCTTGAAAAGACGGATAGAATTATTTTGTCTGCTAAGTTTGGTGATGGAAAAACCTATTTGCTGAATGAGTTGCGAAATGATGCAGTAATGAAAGATAAATATGAGTTCTTTACTATTTATCCAGTAAACTATTCTGTTGCAAAGAATGAGGACGTTTTTGAATATATTAAAAGAGATATTATTGTACAATTGCATGAAAGAAAGTTGCTTGAGAATATTGATTTAAATGCTTTATTTGGTTCTGTATTTACTTTTGACGACTTGACATCTGTTGTGTCTTTCTTGCTTTCTTTCGTTCCGATGGGAAAGTTTTACAATAAAGTATATAATAAGTTCCTTGAGATAAAGAAGAAATATGATGAGAAAAAACACACTGCGGATAAGTATTTGTCGCAGTTTGCCAATACAGCTGGCTGTATTTATGAAGAAGATGGATATACGAAATTGATAAGAATGGCTATTGAATGGATTAGTCAAGACCATTCTTTGAATGGGGAAGAGAGGAAAGCAAAGAAGCCTGTATTGATAATAGAAGACTTAGACCGTTTAGACCCCAAGCACCTTTTTAGAATTCTTAATGTTGTGAGTGCGCACATAGATGATAGTAAGCAACCTGATATTGTCGGTAATAAATTTGGGTTTAATAACATTGTCTTGGTAATGGACTATGATGTGACTAAGCATATATTTCATCATTTCTATGGCGAGCAAGCTTGTTATGAAGGTTATATGAGTAAATTCTTGTCTCGTGAGCCATTCAGATATAGTATAGGACCTTATATGGTTCGAGCATTTGAGGAGCAGTTAGGAGAGAAACTTGGTATTAAAAATTTACTTCCACATCTTACAAAATTTAGAGAAAGACTTGTTAGATGTTCTTTGAGAGACTTGCATAAACTCACACAATTTGAAACCAAGTTTTATATAAAGCAAGATGAGTATATTTATTCTGGTGGTAGTATGTCAACATCTTTACCTTTGTTTCATCTGATTATTTATATGATGGAAAGTGGTATGCCTGTTGAAAAGATAGAGGAGGATTTCGCATTACTCAATAAAATTATATTGCAATATTCAAATACTTATTTAAATCATTATGAAACAATTAAACTTTTATACCCAATGTATATTACGAACTCCCCTGATATAGAATATATAAAAGCTTATAATTCTGTCTATAATTTTAGGTTAGAGAGGACGGAAAATAGTTGTAAGGTTGTTGTAGAGAATGTAGTCGGATATAATGGTGATGCTATTTTATCTATTAGGCAAGAGGATATAGAAAAAATAATTAAACCATTTTTTAAAACTCTTTCTATTTCTGCGAACTTATCAGCTTTGCGATTAGATTAGGCTGATATAGTTTGAAAAATGTTAGTGGATATTGTTACTTTGTGGTTAAGTCTTACTTCAGGTTGATTTTAACAATGAAGGCATTATATTATGGAGAAGATAACTCGTTCTTAGACTTAAGTAGTGTTTTTGCATATATTATTTTTATCTTTGCGCTGTTGAATATTTCAAATGAGAATAGTTTGTTACAAACCATAATGATAGGTGGGCATTTAACAGATATGGGTACGGAAGAGGAAGAGTTGAATAAGATGATGGAGGGAGAATCTAACTAAAATATGTTTATTATGAGTAATAGTATCAAAGAGCTACTATCTAAATTGTCAGACATGCATAATGCAGAGCAAGATAGACTTCAAAAAGAAGAAAAAGAAGGAGAAAACTTTAATGTGTTTTCGGCATTGAATATATGCTCTGACGAAATGCGTTTGCATTCACGTTTGCTTGCAACATTATTCAATCCCAAAGCAAATCATGGCTTGGGAAATGAATTCCTTAGGCAATTTCTTGTTACGGCTATAAAGGTAGATGATAATTATATCACACACTGTAATGAGAGTATTGCCGAACGATATGTAGGTGAAGTAACAGAAACTACAGGAGGTCGCATAGATATTATTCTTGAAGATGGTAAGCATGGCATTATCATAGAAAATAAAATCTACGCATGTGACCAACCTAATCAATTACTTCGATACCATAACTATGGGGTGAAACAGTTTGGAGAAAATAATTTCAAATTAGTTTATCTTACTTTAGATGGTAGTGAACCGTCTTCAGATTCATTGGGAGGGGGACATTTTGACTTTATCAAACTTTCCTATGCACAGGATATATTAGGATTGTTAGAAGGTATGGTAACTGCTTTTCCACAAAAGCCTATTCACCGCACCATTAAAGACTATATTACAATTATAAAACAACTTACTTATCAAGATATGGATACAAAATATTCACAAAGTATCATCAATGAAGCCATTGATGAGAAATATATTGATGCTACTTTAGAATTGTTACAGTTAACGAAACAAATCGGAGATGCATTGATTGAAAAATATATTATCAAAAAGCTCATTGGTTTTGAACAACATAAAGATGACAATGGTGCTCTATGGCGAGATTTAAATGAGTCTTATGCAATTGTCATTAAAACTTATGATAGAACCTATTGGAAGAAAGTGTGGATTGGCATTTCTCCAAAAAATGGATATGAGCAGCCTTTAAAGAAACTTGATTGTTTTACAGATGCACCAACCAAAAATTATCCTTATGGTTGGAGTTGGATTTCTGATAATGCAAATAACAACTGGCATAATCCCGCTCAATATCCAGCAATTAAAAAAGAAGAAGTGTTGAGGTGGATAGAGAAGAAAATTAGTGAAATAGAAGCTTGTTTCAAAAATTAAGATTTAGAAAAGAAATAAATGGAAGAATTGAATCAACTCCTGGATTTTGGGGAATCATATCCACAATTTGTTGCTTATCATTGTTTTGGTGATAAAGCTACAGAGTGTCTGAGCAGTCTACAGCAGCCTTATAAGGATATAGTTACTTATAATATAGATGACTTACGCCCTTTAGAATGCCTCGCTGTTTTTGTCTTTACTGACAATGCAGAAGTATATATGTCTGAAATAGACGCTTTTATTAAACAGTATAATAGTTTAGTTGGTAGCATTTTTGTTTTAGATCTACACCCTACTTCGCAGTATAGAGTTTTCAAGAACAGGTGGGAATTCTACAATATTTTTACCTCACACTATTATACTTTGCAAGATAATATTCTTCACTTTTTGATGTTTTTCCATAATTTCATGGAAACGAAGGGAATCATAAGTATGGACTTTAATGATTTTAGGACGTGTGCTCGTTTGGCAACTTATATTACTTCTGGAACAGCTCCGTCGTTAGATCAGGCTATTTACCCAATATCCCCCATATCACATAGTGATAATATTAGAACTATAATGCTTGGGTTAGAATTGCAAAGCTTAGAAGAAAATATGCTAAGGGAGGATATGAAGGTGTTAGCTTCTTTCTTTGAACAACTTCCAGAGAATGTAGAAGTCAAATGGCAAATTACTCCTAAATGTGGTCAGCATCATACAGAATATATTGTAGGTTTTGATGAGGACCCTATGCGGGAAAATGACAATTCATAGTTCTCTGATAATGAAAATCCTTCAAATCTCTGATACACATAATTGATATAAACTGTTATCCGTTTTCTTAAATTTGTCAAAGCTGGAACACGATTCTAATAATAATTTTCCTGTCACTTCTGTCACTCTGAATGAAGATGTAACGGATTAATTTACAGGAGTTTCTGTCTAAATGTTAAAATGACAGCAAACAGAAATAAAAGTATTGTTAGATTTAGGTCTGTTATTCTCCTATGCTGTGAGCGTAATAGTGTAAGGCTCCTTCCGCCTATCAGTTGTAATAAGAATGTGAAAACCAAGATGTAAATTTGGAGTTGTCATAGGAAAACGTTATATTTGCAGAAAATAAGCTGCACTCGGCAAATTGAAAGCAAACTTTCTTTGCTCTCGTTTGCATTATTTTTGCAGAAAAATATAAACAGGAGGTATAATTATGGCAGGCACAATGACAAACATCGAGAACAATACGATACGTATGTATTGGAACGCATTGCGTTCGATGAGTAAGAACATTCGGTTGGGTTTAGCTGTGAAACTTACCAACTCTGTACTTGAGGAAGAACGTAAGGAAATGTCTGACGAAGCCTATACAGAAGAAATGCTTAATAAGTTTTTTGGGAAGTGGGAAGGAAACGAAACTGCTGAAGAACTGATGGGTATCATCAAGCAGAATTCGAGTTCAAGTGAACCAATTAGCTTTGAAGGTGTATGAAAAGTAAGAGCCAACATGGTCAGGTTTTGCTCGATAGCAATGTTCTAATCCATCTCCTACGTAGGAATGAAAGTGTTAGGCAACACATCTTGGGAACAGGGTGGCGCAACTGTTGTGTGTCTGAGATTTCTATTGTAGAGTTGCTTTATGGAGCAGAATGTAGTGCATATCCAGAAAAGAACCGTACTCTTTTGAAAGACTTGCTCAACCAACTTGAGATAATCCCTTTCTCTGTTTGTATCGAAGAGTTCTGTCATCAGAAAGCTGCATTGCGAAGAAAGGGACAAATGATAGAAGATAATGACCTTTATATTGCCTCTACGGCACTTACGTTGGGGATTCCAGTGGCAACAGAGAATGTAAAACACTTTGCACGTATAGAAGGATTGGAAGTGCAGAACTGGGTTAAACGGTAATTACGACTATTTTAATAATAAGTTTGTTTGATTAAATAATATATTCTTAACAGTACTTGTTAAGAAGTGTTTTTCCTATTTAATGAATGGTAAAAACTTACCTTTTATTGAAGTAAAAAGCTAACTTTGCTTGTACTTATAATGTATAGACATTTATAAAAACTAAAAGCATAAAACTATATTTACAATGAAAAGTTTAAAAGATATTCTGCCTTGGGAGGAACGTCCAGAAGGATGCAAGGATGTGATGTGGCGTTATTCAAAGAACCCAATCATCGATCGTTATCATATTCCAACATCAAACAGTATCTTCAATAGTGCTGTTGTTCCTTTTGAAGACGGCTTCGCTGGAGTGTTCCGTTGCGATAACAAGGCGGTACAGATGAACATCTTTGCTGGTTTCAGTAAGGACGGTATCAACTGGGAAATCAATCACGAGCCTATTAAGTTTGAGGCTGGTAACACTGAAATGATTGAGTCAGAGTACAAGTATGACCCACGTGTTACATGGATTGAGGATCGTTATTGGATTACTTGGTGTAACGGTTATCACGGACCAACAATCGGTATTGCTTACACCTTCGACTTCAAGAAGTTCTATCAGTGTGAGAATGCTTTCTTGCCATTCAACCGTAATGGTGTCCTCTTCCCAGAGAAGATCAATGGAAAGTATGCGATGTTGAGCCGTCCAAGCGACAATGGTCATACTCCTTTCGGTGATATCTACATCAGCTTCAGCCCAGATATGAAGTATTGGGGTGAGCATCGTTGCGTAATGAAGGTGACTCCATTCCCAGAGAGTGCATGGCAGTGTACAAAGATAGGTGCTGGTTCAGTTCCTTTCTTGACAGACGAAGGTTGGTTGCTCTTCTATCACGGTGTAATCACTACTTGTAATGGTTTCCGTTATTCAATGGGTGCAGCTATCCTTGATAAGGACAATCCAGAGAAGGTTCTCTATCGTACTCGTCCATATCTTTTAGCCCCAGCTGCCACCTACGAGTTACAGGGTGACGTGCCAAACGTTGTCTTCCCATGTGCTGCTTTGCAGGATGGCGAGCGTGTAGCCGTTTACTATGGTGCAGCTGATACCGTCGTTGGTATGGCATTTGGCTATATTAAGGACATCGTAGAGTTCACAAAGAACAATAGTATTTTGTAGGGTGATGGGTGATGGATGATGGGTGTTGAGGAATAGGGTGATGGGTGATGAGTGTTGGGTGTTGATGATTTGTTAAGAAATAATTAATGATTACGTCATCACTATCATTAACACTGAACACCTAAAACGCACAATCCAAAGACTATTCCTCAACACCCAACACCTACTACCCATAAACATACCCTCAACACCTAACACCTAACACCCAACACCTAACATCCAACATCCACCACCCAAATGAATCATAAATTCCTATTAGTACTACTTCTTTCCTTGTCTTTTCTTTCGCTGAAGGCGACTGATAAAGGTGGGGAAGAGCCTGTTGACCTTGTCAATCCTTTTATCGGAACATCTAATTTTGGTACAACCAATCCGGGAGCAGTATGCCCTAACGGATTGATGTCAGTCGTACCATTCAACGTAATGGGTTCTGATTTGAATAAATATGACAAGGATGCACGCTGGTGGTCAACTCCTTACGAATATCATAACGTCTTTTTCACGGGTTATTCTCACGTCAATCTAAGCGGTGTGGGTTGTCCAGAAGTAGGCTCATTGTTGCTTATGCCTACGACAGGAAAGCTGAATGTAGACTATAAGGAGTACGGAAGTACATACGAAAAGGAGGTTGCACACCCCGGTTATTATTCTAATTATCTGAAAAAGTATAATGTGAAGACAGAGGTAACAGCTACTCCTCGCAGTTCTGTTGCACGTTTCACATTCCCGAAAGGAGAAAGTCATATCTTGCTGAACCTCGGTGAAGGACTCACAAATGAGTCGGGTGCCATGGTGAAGAAGGTGAGCGACACAGAGTATGAGGGTATGAAGTTGCAGGGTACATTCTGTTATAACCCTCAGGCAGTATTCCCAATTTACTTCGTGATGCGTGTCAGCAAGAAGCCATCAGAAGCTGGCTATTGGAAGAAGCAGCGCCCGATGACAGGCGTAGAGGCTGAGTGGGATGTCGACAATGGCAAGTATAAGCTCTATAAAACCTATAACAAGGAACTCTCTGGCGATGATATTGGTGTGTGGATGAACTTCAACACTGAGGCTGATGAGCAGGTAGAGGTGCAGATGGGTGTGTCATTCGTAAGTATGGCAAACGCCCGTGAGAACCTTGATGCCGAACAGCGTGGAAAGAACTTCGACGCCATTCGTGCTGAGGCGCGTGCTAAGTGGAATGATGATCTCTCTCGCATCCTCGTTGAGGGTGGTACAAAGACAGAGCGCACCATCTTCTATACAGCTCTTTATCACGTCCTTATCCACCCAAATATCCTGCAGGATGTCAACGGACAGTACCCTGCTATGGAGAGCGATGAGATTCGCACGGTGAAGGAGGGCAATCGTTATACGGTCTTCTCTCTGTGGGATACCTATCGCAATGTGCATCAGTTGCTTACGTTGGTTTATCCAAATCGTCAGCGCGATATGATTCGTTCGATGATTGGGATGTACGAGGAGCATGGTTGGATGCCAAAGTGGGAACTCTTTAGTCGTGAGACCTACACGATGGAAGGCGACCCAGCTATCCCTGTTATCACTGATTCTTGGTTGAAAGGTCTGCGTGGTTACGATATCAATAAGGCTTACGAAGCCTTCCGCAAGTCGGCTTTGACAAAGGGAAGCGAGAACCCTCTGCGCCCAGACAATGACGAATACATGGAGAAGGGTTATGTAGCTTTGCACGAGCAGTTCGACAATTCCGTTTCTCACGCACTCGAATACTATATTGCCGACAATGCCCTTTCACGTTTGGCTACGGCATTGGGTAAGAAAAATGATGCCCGTCTGTTCCACAATCGTGCTTTGGGTTATCGCCATTACTTCAGCAAGGAGTTTGGCTTGTTGCGCCCATTGATGCCAGACGGCACCTTCTATAAGCCTTTCGATCCAAAGCAGGGAGAGAACTTCGAACCATCTCCAGGCTTCCACGAAGGTAATGCTTGGAACTATACTTTCTATGTTCCGCATGACGTAATGGGACTTGCAAAGCTCATGGGAGGACAGAAAAACTTTGTAAACAAGCTCCAGAGCGTGTTCGACAAGGGTTATTACGACCCTGCCAATGAGCCTGATATCGCTTATCCTTACCTCTTCTCTTATTTCAAGGGCGACGAGTGGCGTACACAGGTACAGACACGCAGACTCTTGAAGGAGTATTTCAAGAATGCACCAGAGGGCATCCCAGGTAATGATGATACTGGAACAATGTCGGCATGGGCTGTGTTCAATATGATTGGTTTCTATCCTGACTGTCCGGGTGATCCATCTTACACGCTCACTTCGCCAGTCTTTGACAAGGTGACTATCCGTTTAGATAAGGCACAGTGGGGCAGAGATAAGCTCTTGATTGAGACTGTTCGTCCAAATGCTGAGGCTGTAATTATCAAGAAGATAGAATTAGGTGGTAAGCCATTGAACCGCTATCGCATTACGAATGATGAACTCTTGAAGGGCGGGGTATTGAAGTTCTATCTAAAGTAAAAGACTACTACCCATCGAAGCTCCCACGCATTAGACGGTCTTTAATGTCTTATTACATTATATATAATGATAAAAACAGACATTGTTTGCCGTCTTCTATCCTTGTCCGAACGCTTCGGACAAGTTGTGTGGAGCCTTAACACAAGTTGTGCGGAGCCTTAGCACATTTGGTGCGGAGGCTTAATACGAAACAAAAAGGTGGCAGTTTGGAAGGCAGTCTACTATCAGAAAGGTTTTGAATGACCACAGATAAGAATACAGACAGCCGACAGTTATCGAAGATAGAGACATAAAGTAAAACCAAATAATAAAGAAATAAAACCGAAATTTATACTCACGTTATGAGAAAAAAAGTTCTTTTGAGTGCAGTTTCCCTGTTGTTTGCAGCAGCTGTTTCTATGCCTGTTGCAGCTCAGAACATCATTCCACAACCTGAGAATATCAGTCTTTTGAAGGGTCAATTCAAGCTGAATAAGGGTACGAAGATTGTGACCAATCTTACAGGTAGTGACTTCAAGGTGTTGAATCAGTACACTTCTGAGGTGCTGAAGCATCCATTAGCATACGCAAAGAATCCTTCTCAACAAGGCGTTTTCCGCTTGATTTGTAAGGGAACAGCCCAGCAGGCAGCACAAGCAATGGACAGCGTTCGCCTACAAGGCTATGAGTTGGAGGTTACACCAAAGGGTATCACCATTCAGGCACTGACTCCAACGGGCTTGTTCTATGGTTTGCAAACCGTTCGCCAGCTCGAAAAGGATGGTCAGATAGCTTGTGTAAAGGTGAAGGATGCTCCCCGTTTCGCTTATCGTGGTTTGATGATCGACTGCTCTCGCCACTTCTGGACAAAGGACTTTTTGAAAAAGCAGATTGACGCAATGGCTTATTTCAAGCTCGACCGCTTCCACTGGCACCTCACTGATGGTGGTGGATGGCGCATGGAGGTGAAGAAATATCCTCGTTTGACCGATGAAGCCTCTTACCGCACACAGTCTGATTGGACAAAGTGGTGGATGGATAACGACCGCAAGTATTGTCATAAGAATACGCAAGGAGCATACGGTGGCTATTACACACAGGAAGATATCAAGGATATCGTACGCTATGCAGCTGCGCGCCACATTGAGGTAATCCCAGAGATAGAGATGCCTGGTCATAGTGATGAGGTTGTTTATGCCTACCCAGAGTTGTCATGTACAGGCAAACCTTATACACAGTCAGACCTCTGTGTAGGTAAGGAAGCAACCTATACCTTCATGGAGAACGTGTTGAAAGAGGTAATGCAACTCTTCCCTTCTAAGTATATCCACATCGGAGGAGACGAGGCAGAGCGCCGCACATGGAAGACTTGTCCTGATTGTCAGAAGGTGATGAAGGAGAATCACTTAAAAGATGTAGCCGAGTTGCAGAGCCATTTCACCCATCGTATGGAAGAATTCTTGAACCGTAATGGTCGTAAACTCCTCGGTTGGGACGAGATTATGGAAGGTAAGTTGGCTCCTAACGCAGCCGTGATGTCATGGCGTGGAACAGAGGCAGGTATTGAGGCTGCTAAAAGTAAGCACCATGTAGTGATGGCACCACAGCAGTTCTATTATCTGAATATGTATCAGGACAATCCGATGGAACAGCCAAAGGCACAGGGAGGTTATACGCGTTTGGATAAGACTTACAACTATGAACCAATCCCTGCAGAGTACAAAGGAAGCAATCTTGAGAAATATATGGATGGTGTTCAGGCGTGTGTATGGACCGAGTTCATCGCTGAGCCAAGCCATTTAGAGTATATGCTCTATCCTCGTCTGTTAGCTTTGGCAGAGACAGGTTGGACAAAGAAGCGCACCGGTTACGACAACTTCCGCAAAAGAGCAGTCGTAAATGTAGACCGACTGAAGCGTGCGGGCTATAATGCCTTTGACCTCTCAAAGGAGAAGGGTTCACGTATGGAAAGCCGTAGTGTGACACAGCATGAGGCATTGGGTAAGCCTGTCACTTACTTAGGACGTTATGCAGAGAAGTATCGTGCCGAAGGTGACAATACGCTGACCAATGGTTTGCGTGGCGACTGGGGCTATCTTGAGGGTCGTTGGCAGGGCTTCATCGACAGTACTGGTGTGGATGTAGTAGTTGATATGGGTAAGGTTACGGACATACGTGACGTTCGTGTTGACTTTATGCACCTCTATGAATCGGTTATCTATACGCCTGAAACAATCGAATTGATGGTGTCAGACGATGGTAAGAACTTCAAGACCATTGACACAGTACGACCAGGTATTAAGGCTTCAGAGGATTATCTCGTTTATCCTTACAAGTGGAAGGGAGATGTCAAAGGCCGTTATGTGCGTGTGAAAGCACTCCCTCGCGAGAAAGGCGCATGGATTTTTACAGATGAAATCATTGTCAATCAGAAGTAAATGAATACTTGATGAGCTGTTGAATGACGGCTTTGTCAAGACATATAAGACAAGAAAAATAAAACAATTCACGATATGAAAAAAAGGTTCTTA
>ENA-OWLC01000418-OWLC01000418.1-metagenome-genome-assembly--contig:-NODE-418-length-11378-cov-2.361300_pt1 | contig 11378 bp, 8 predicted proteins | sample MGYA00245344_ERZ651092 | MGnify/ENA primary metagenome ERZ651092 (study PRJEB26857, sample SAMEA4031755) | metagenome | biome: human; feature: oral; material: saliva | place: Philippines | collected 2014 | study... | reverse complement strand
ACAACGTTTGCGCAAGTCGAGGGGACTCATTTCATGACGATTGAGCCCCGTTTCTTTAATAACGGCATGTTCAATCGGTAACCCGTGCGTATCCCACCCGGGTACGTACTTAGTATAAAAGCCCTGCTGAGTCTTGTATTTTAAAATAATATCTTTCAATACCTTGTTTAAGGCATGACCGATATGTAATTTTCCGTTCGCATAAGGAGGTCCGTCATGGAGAATAAATTTTTTCGCCCCTTCTCTTTTTTTGAGGCGTTTGTGATAGATATCGTTATCTTTCCAAAAAGCCAATAATTCAGGTTCTCTTTTCGGCAAATTGCCGCGCATCGGAAATTCCGTTTCCGGAAGATGCAAGGTTTTACCATAATCCATTATGATTTCCTCCTTAAAAAAAATAACATCTTCATCCCTAAGGGACGAAGATGTTTAATCACCGCGGTACCACCCTAATAACTGCGTACAGCCACTTTTGACCCGTTAACGGCGGTAAGCCGGCAACCGGTTCGCGGCTGCAACTCCGAAGTGATTCGCCAAGGGTTCCTTCTGTCGGTCTCCCACCGTCACCGACTCGCTTAAGACTGAATATTCCCCGACCGTCTTCTTCATAGTTTTTTCTTATACATTATGTATATAGACCTATTGTACTGATATTCTTTTTTTTGTCAAGAAAAGTCTCTTTTAATCACGCTACTGTTTTATTTTTTACACACAAAAACGGGAGCCTCTCAAAAGAGGCCCCCGTTTACAACTCGGCTTATTTCCAAAAATCGAGATTCGTTTCATCCAAGCCGATATTTTTCGCCAAGAATACAGGATTCTTTCCTTCTTTTTTCTGGCGTTCATAGTCTTTCATAGCTTTTACGGCCGTAGTACCCAAAATAGCACATGCGGGGATGTTGATAAGGCACATGAAGGCCATAAAGATATCCGCTATGTCCCAAGCCGCAGCCATGGACATACCGGCACCGACAAAGATAATCAGAGCCGCAATGATGCGATACGCAACCATAAAAGATTTGCTGGGCACCTTACCGTGAAGGAAGGTCAAGCAATTATCTACATAAAAGAGGTTACCGATCAGTGTGGAGAAGGCGAAAAGGACCATGCAAACGGTAATCAGAATAGGACCGAAAGACCCGAGATCCGCCGTCAAGGCCTGCTGTACATAGGTAGCCCCGGCAGCCTCTTTGGTAATGGGCACACCCGAACAAAGGCACATCATTGCCGTAGCCGTGCAGACTACCAAGGTATCCAAGTATACGGAAAGCATCTGTACAAGCCCTTGTTTTACGGGATGGCTGACATCGGCTGTAGCGGCCGCATTCGGGGCCGAACCGATACCGGCTTCGTTCGAGTAGAGGCCGCGCTTTACGCCGTACATGAGGCAAGATCCGGCAATACCGCCGAAAATAGCCTGAAAGTCAAATGCATTAGCAAAGATAAGCGCAAACACATCGGGGATATATGTAATATGGGTCAAAATAATATATAAAGCCGCTACTACATAAATGCCGCCCATGATAGGAACAATCCAAGAAGTCGTGCGAACAATACGCTTGCCGCCCCCGAGAATACAATACCCTACCAAAACAGCAAAGATGGCTCCTAAAATCCAAGGCGTCGTCGCTTTATCATAAAAACTGTATACGGCAAAAGTTGATTGTAAGTTATAAGAAGCCAGGAGATTAAAGCCGCCGGCATAGGTCAAAATCAAAAAGAGGGCAAAAACAGCACCGACAAAACGACTGTGCAAGGCTGTTTCAATATAGTAAGCCGGACCGCCGTAACTACCGCCTCGGGAATCACGCCGTTTATAAATCTGAGCCAATGTACTTTCAATAAAGGCACTGGCCCCGCCGATAATAGCCACCAGCCACATCCAAAAAACGCTTCCCGGACCGCCGAGACAAATAGCCGTAGAAATACCGATAATATTCCCCGTACCGACACGCGACGCCGTAGATACCATAAGAGCCTGAAAAGACGATACGGATTCAGCCCCTTGCGGTTTTTCCAAAACGACACGAATACTTTCGGCACACATCCGCAACTGTACCAGTCTGGTTCGCCAAGAAAAATAAAGTCCCGCTACAACCAGTACGACGACCAAGACGGGATAATAGAGGACACTGTCCAAATAATCCAACTCATTTAAAATAAGTGCAGCCATAAAAGCTCTCCCCTTTTGTTAAAATTCATTTTCACATATAGAAATCATAAGATGTGCCGTTGTTTTTGTCAATAAATATTCACCTTATTAAGCGATTTTCCCCTTTCTTTTTTAATATGTTACAAATCGAAACTATCGCTTTTGTTTATAGCTTTCTTATTTTTCCTTATTTATTTCTGTTTTATGGTCATTTTCTTTCTTTTCATATTGCGAATCGTTGTTTCCGAATCGCGCACATCGCCTCGTGTCATTCGTATTTATAAAGATATTCTGTTTATAGCAAAAGTCTGTACGACCTAGTATAATGAAAATATATTAATAAGTATGATTTTGAGGTACCTGACATGGATATAAGTAAACTTACGGTAGCCGCCATTACTTACGACAAAGGCGATGCTAAACGCATTCAACACTTTATTAAAGTTCATTCCTTTGCCGAGCTCATCGGCCGTATGGAGGGGCTTGACCCTCGCACGCTGGAAATTCTTTGCACAGCGGCAGTCTTGCATGATATAGGAATTCATGCCGCCGAAGAAAAGTACGGAAACTGCTCGGGAAAATATCAGGAAATAGAAGGTCCTGCACCGGCACGAGAAATTTTAAGCCGTTTAACGACAGATAAAGAACTCATAGACAGAGTATGTTTTCTCATTGCTCACCACCACACTTATAGCGGTATAGACGGTTCCGACTGGCAAATCCTCTTGGAAGCCGACTTCATTGTCAATGCCTATGAAGACGCATTAAAAGCGGATGCCATTCGACATTTTCGCGACAGCATATTCAAAACAAAAAGCGGCCTTTCGTTATTAAACAAAATCTTCGCCCTATAAGGAGGTTCGTATGTCTGAAATCGATCAATTCGTTCAAATGGTAAAGAATTCCGACAATATCGTTTTTTTCGGCGGAGCCGGTGTTTCGACAGAAAGCGGCATACCCGATTTTCGCAGTGTAGACGGCCTGTATAATCAGACCTATGACTTCCCTCCCGAAACAATTTTGAGCCACACTTTCTATGAAAATAACAAGGAAGAGTTTTATCGTTTTTATCACGACAAAATGCTCTGTCTTAATGCAAAGCCCAATGCAGCCCACTTGAAATTAGCTGAATGGGAACGGGCCGGAAAAGTCAAAGCCGTCATTACGCAAAATATCGACGGTCTACACCAAAAAGCGGGCAGTCACAATGTGTTGGAACTCCACGGCAGCGTGCACCGTAACCGGTGCGAACGTTGCGGGGCCTTCTTCGATGCGGAATATATGAAAAAAGCCGCCGGCATCCCTCGTTGCAACTCCTGTGGCGGCCCCATAAAACCTGATGTAGTCCTATATGAAGAATCATTAGATGACGAGGTTATTACGGAAACGATACGGTATATCCAAAAAGCGGACATGCTCATCATCGGCGGCACATCACTTGTCGTCTATCCGGCAGCCGGTCTTATTCACTATTACAAAGGCCATAAGCTGGTCCTGATCAATAAAGGTGAGACAGGGATAGACACTCAAGCCGATCTGGTCATTCGCGAACCTATCGGCAAGGTTTTCAGCCAAGTAAAAATATAAGCACGAAAGGACACGCTTTAGAATCTTCTCATTCTAAAGCGTGTCCTTTATTATTTATTATCGACTTGCTTTCAATTCCTGAACCTCTTGTAACAATTGCTGTACCAGCAGTTCTAAACGGGTAATTCTGGCATCCTTCGACTTGCCTTCCGCAACATAGTCATTCCCTTTACCGGTTTTAAAGGATACATTTAAAGTATATTGCGTATCATCTCCCACTGTCGTCCCGAATCCGACCATAGTCCGTTCATTGGGGCGGTAAAAAGCCCCCAAAGCCACGGCACTTTTTCCTTTATAATTGCCCATCGAAACAGCATAGCTGGCCTTATCATCCTTATTAAATTCAAGCGGATGCAGTCCTGCCAAAGCGGCTGACCTGGCTCCTACTTTCCCTACTTGCGAGTCTGTATAGTTATTAGCTTGTGTAGCTGCTATATTGGATATATTATTAATTCTGTTGTCTAAAAGACGTATATTGCCGGCATTGGTTTCAATAGCCTGCGTCACAGCATGTAATTGACTACCGTTAACCGCATCTGTCGACGTATCGGACACTCGACCTGCGGCTACATTAGTAATAGTTCGCTTAATTTCAAAAATATCGCCTTGTGCATTCTGTCTCACTGTACCGATAGATACAGTACTGTCGGCCGTACTGCCGGCCAGATTATAATTCGTACCGTTAATCGTCATGACGGCGGTGGATACGGCCTGATCCGTCGTGGAACTGGAGCCTAACGCAACGCTGTTGATCTCCGTTGCTTGTGCTGAATGGCCCAGTGCCACCGAGTCCTTTTGAGTTGCATTGGCAATGGTTCCCAATGCTAATCCGTTTTCCCCGGAACTCGTTGCCTGATTACCGATAGCGACAGCTCCCTCACTGTCTGTTTTCGCTTTAAAACCCATGCCGACGCTATAGTCACCTTTGCTCTCCACATGACTGCCTACTGCCAGAGAGTTGGTCCCCGAAGCTTCGGAGTCGGACCCGAAGACAGATGACTGGTTACCGGTAGCCGTATTCTGATATCCCACAGCCGTAGCATACTTATCTTTAGCCTTGGAACCATACCCTACAGCCGTAGTCATAATTTCAGTCGCCTTTGTATTATTACCTATAGCAAGACTGTTTTCTTTTAAAACTTCTGCTCTCTTTCCGATTGCAAAGACACTGGATTCCGTAACTTTAGCTCCTTCTCCGAAAGCAATAGAATTATTCCCGTTAACACTGGAGTTTTTTCCTCCGACTACGGAATTATCCCCGGTTACTACACTATTTTCACCTATATTCAGGCTATTAGCCGCCATACTCCATCCGTTTACTGCACACAATATACTTATAGCTAATAAAGTATTCTTTCTTATCATCTTTTTCTCACAACCTCCATTGTTAGTATAGTTGCAAATATGTTGTAATTATATGTTAATTCGGTTGTAATTATATTTTATTATTTTTTAGTAATCAATGTTTATTCTATTTCCTTATACATTAAGTAGTATATTTTCTACTCATTTTTATTCTTCCGCATGCATCACTGTTAAAACCGACATGAAATATCCCGTAACTCCCGTTTTATTACAGCATACAAAAAGAGCGCTTCCCGAATCTCTCGAGAAGCGCTTATTTACTGATGGTGCGGTCGATGGGACTTGAACCCATACGAACTTACGTTCACTACCCCCTCAAAGTAGCGCGTCTGCCGTTCCGCCACGACCGCATATGAAATTGATGGTGCTCAGGGACGGAATTGAACCGCCGACACGGGGATTTTCAGTCCCCTGCTCTACCGACTGAGCTACCTGAGCAAAAATGGCGACCTCGATCGGATTTGAACCGACGATCTTCGCCGTGACAGGGCGACATGTTAACCGCTACACCACGAGGCCGTTTTACACTCTCCGGGCGACTGAATCGCCTCGAACAAGTGAGATTATATCATATTTTCTTGATCCTTGGCAATAGATTTACATAAAAAAACGAACATATGCAAAAAACAAGTTCTTACATATGTTCGTATTACAAGAAATCAAGCCTTTTGCATCTCTGCCGCAACGGCACGTCCTTCCATCAAGGCCTTGCCGATAGTAGCGGGTCCGACATTGGCATCGCCGGCAATAAAGACATTTTCCAAGGTTGTCCGGTAATTCTCCGTTATTTTTAAGTCTTCGGCTAATTCTGATAAATCTACCTTCTGCCCGATAGCCATGACAATAATATCCGCATCAATATTAAATTCCGATCCGGGCACGGACTGTGGCGACCGTCTCCCCGATGAATCAGGCTCACCCAGCTCCTGGCGAATCAATTGGGCACCCGTGACGGCGCCTGAATCATCACGCAGAACGCGTTTTACATTACAAAGGAAGTTAAATTTAACATTTTCATTACGTGCATCACGGATTTCGCTCTTATTAGCCGTAATTTCTTCTTCCGAGCGCCGGTAAACAACCGACACGTCATCAATAATACGAACAAGAGATCGGGCACAATCCATAGCGACATTACCGCCGCCCCAAACCATGGCCTTCTTATACTTTTTATAATACTCATGGTTGCCGCGAATATTCAGGTCATATAAAAGGGTCAACCCGGCATATAACCCGTTTCCGGGTTCAAAGCCGTACGTATTTTCAATCTGAGCTCCTGTGGCGACAAGAACTTTATCATAATTTTTCCTTAGACTCTCAAATCTTTCACAATCGATTTTCGTATTAAAGTGAAAAGTAATATTTTTATCTTCTTTCATAGACGCAAAAACTTTGTCCAAAAAGATCTTGGACATACGGTACTCGGGAATACCCGTGTAAATAGCCCCGCCAAGTCGATCCTCTTTGTCATAAATATCGACGGTATAACCGTTCTTCGACAATTCCTGCGCTGCCGTATATCCTGCCGGTCCGGCACCGATAACGGCTATTTTTTTACCACCAGTACTCATTTCCAATACACTCCCCTCTATATGACGACGTCCGCATAGAACTTATATCCATCGGTGTATTATTCATTACTCAGTGTATCATACTCTTTTATATATTCAAATAAACTTCCGATTCTTTTGAGCATTTTTTCATTTTTCCGAGCCGTTACACCAAAAAAGCAAAAACACTATGTAATTCATATACATTAGAGTATAATAAGTGGCGTAAATGCGGTGTTACCGGAGGAGGATTTATTTACATGCATCAATCATCAGACTCAGAATATATTCAAGAACCCCATAAGATATACACAAAGAAACGAATCTTATCCCTCATTGGGGTCTTCATTATTTTATATGCCTTATGTATTCAGTGGCAATTTATCGTGTCCCTCGGTTTGGGTCAGGATAATATAGACGCTATGCTGCGAGGCCTTATTCCCGCTGTCGGCGCTGTCGTAGTTGCTTTGGCCTTATACGTGCAAAATTTGTCGTTTCGCACCCTTGCCGCACCGGCTCTCGTGGGATTGTCATGGATAATCACGGGGCCGTATCTGGCTTATATAACTCTCATTAACGGCAACACGGTCTACTTAAATAATATTTACGACATATATAACGGTCTCTTTCTCTTTGCCGTACTTTTTCTTTTATCCATGACGGCCAAGCAATTCTTACCGCGCGTAATAAGCGCTTTAGTTATGACTGTCCTGCTACTTCTTGTCGTAGCCGTCAACGTCATGCAATGGGCTTACTACAGTCTGTATCAGTCTTGTATTACCACATCCGGTTCTTTGATTATCTTCCAAACCGGTCCGGCTGAAACACTGGAATACCTGCATTCGTTAGGTGCGGGAATGATCATCGGTACGATGTTTCTACTGTTCCTTATTATCGCATTCTTCTTCGGCACCCACTATACGGCACAGTCTTTGCCGAAAACGACGGTATACAAAAAGATTTTACCCTTATTGTCCCTCCTCGTCATCGTTCCGTCCGTCTGGATATTGTACGACGAACTCTTGCCTAATTCTTTTCCTGTACGAACTTTTTTAGACACTCACGATTATTTGGAACGGGCTAAATTATATGCGGAAAATCATGATGATAAATATGCCGCTTTACAGGCAGTGCAGCTCAATCCTCGCCTGGGACCCAATACGGTTATCGTCGTTATCGGCGAATCGGAAACACGAACACTCATGAATGCCTATAATCCGTCGGCACCGGACAATACGCCTTGGTTGAGTGCCGTAAAAGAAGACCCGCACTTCACCCTCTTTACTAATGTCTACAGCTGTGTATGGTATACGGTTCCCGTATTGGAACATGCCTTGACGGAGTCTAATTTCTACAATACAAAACAGTTTAATGAATCCATTTCTATCATCGACATGGCAAAAAAAGCCGGTTATAAGACGTATTGGTTTAGTAATCAAGGCTCCGTAGGCGTAGCCGATACACCGATTTCACTCATTGCCAAGACAGCAGATGTCTCGGAATGGGTCGACCAGGACTTGAAAGAATCGACCTTGGACGGAGCCCTGTTACAGTTCTTAACGAAGGTGAACCCGAATGAAAAGAACTTTGTCGTTCTCCACATTATGGGCAGCCACATAGAATATAGAAACCGCTATCCGGCAGAATTCCAAAAATTTGATGACGGCAAGATAAATCAAGAGGCGGACTACGACAATACCATTTTATATACCGATTGGTTCTTGTCCCAAGTCTTCGACTACGCAAGAGATAACCTGCACTTAGATGCCATGCTCTATTTCTCCGACCACGGTTCGGACCCTAGCATTGCCCGTCAACCTGACGGAGCCAGCTTTAAGGTTTTGCGGATTCCCATGTTTACATGGCTTTCCGACGACTACATGCAACGTAATCCGGAGATTACGGCAACCTTAAAATCTCATGCACAGTCGTACTTCACTAATGACCTCGTATACGAACTGGTTTGCGGTATCCTCAATATGCAATCTCCTGCTTATGACGACTCCATCAGTTTGGCTTCACCCAAATGGCATTGGGAAAAGAAGGACTTGGTAACCCGCTTTGGAAAAACACCTTTAACGGAAGATACGGAATACTAGATTCCATAGGACAGACCTGCTCTTTAACGTGCAGGTCTGTTTTATTTCCACCCGCTTTGCCGTATAATAAACAGAGCTTCAATTCAGAAGGAGGATTATGAATATGAAAAATTTCGTAACATCCGATTTGCGGACGGATGAAAAGATGAATCACGCCGGCGGTCAAGGTCCTATGTATATTAAGCATTTATTGGGTAAGGAAGAACTGAACGACAAATGCGGACTTTATGCGGAAGTAACCATCCCTGCCGGTTCCGCTTTGGGCTACCACGAACACGTCGGCAACAGCGAAACCTACTATGTTCTCAAGGGGCATGCACTTTACAACGACAACGGTTCGATCCGGGAAATCGGTCCGGGCGAAGTCACCTTCACGCCTAACGGTTTTAAACACGGCGTAGACAACACAAAGGGAACGGAAGACTTCGTCTTCATGGCCCTTATTATTAATGACTGATCAGGTGCGACGAAACAGCCTTCAACTCACTAATCGGTATGAGCTGAAGGCTGTTTCTTTCTACACTACTATATAACCGGGAGCACCGTGAAATGCTAATCCATCGACGCCGATACTTATAATCTTATTTTTAAACTATTTAAATAATTATCCTATTTACTTTATGATTTTAAATTTTATTATCTAAATCCCGTTTACTTTTACGCATACAGGTCTTCATATCTTGCATTAACTGTATGAATTCGCTCTTGACGCGCCCCTTTCCCATGTTATACTGTAGGCAAAATCAAGGAGATGAGGTGATTCCGTTGGACGCAGAACAACACAGTGAGCCTTCGCAATATAGCGGCTGTTCCTCTCACGGCCGGCGGACTCGCACCATCAGTAAGAACCTGTAATCGACGACTCCTTCGGGCGGTACTTCTTGACTGCACCTCCACTTGGAAACAAAGTCGCTCATTACGTTGCAAGAAAAGATTTCTCTGTAAGAGAGGATTACGGATGGACGTATAGCATGACGACAATTTACCGTTTTACACACAACACTCTTAAGAAATAAATACGTATTTCAAAAGTATCACTTCGATTACCTGTTGTGCGTGCTATGGCAAAGGATATTTTATGTAGGTCGTGTAAGAACGTTTAAAGTGAAGTAATCTGCTTGTATATTTTATAGACACACTAAGATAAGACTTTACGACAATTGAATATGGTTGAAAAACACCCCGTTTGCAGATGTCTCCTGCAGACGGGGTGTTCCTTTTGCTTACTTTTCCGCAGCCTTCCTAACGGCTGCTTTCATCATTTTTACATAGTCATAAATACGGGGACCGGCTTCATCCTTATATCGGCCTATGATTTTTACAATAGCGCTGCCGACGATTACACCGTCGGCAACAGCGGCAACTGCAGAAGCCTGTTCAGGCGTATTAATGCCGAAACCTACGGCAGCAGGAATAGATGTTACAGAACGAATGAGGTCCGTCATTTCTTTTAAATCTGTCGTAATTTTCGTTCTTGTTCCCGTAACGCCGAGAGATGAGACGACATACAAAAATCCGTCTCCTACGGCGGCGATTGCCTCAATCCTGTCTTGAGAGGTGGGAGCTACCATAGAAATAAGAGATACACCATATTTTTTTGCAACATCGGCACATTCGGATCGTTCTTCAAAGGGCAAATCGGGAATAATAATCCCGTCGACTCCCGTTGTCGCACAATCGGCAAAAAAACGTTCTGTACCGTAATTGAAGACGGGATTGACATAAGTCATAAACACTAAGGGTATTTGTGAGTGCTTACGTACATTTCTGACAATATTAAAGACATCTTTTATCTTCGTATGCCCGCTAAGAGCCCGTATATTAGCCTCCTGTATGACAACCCCCTCGGCAATAGGATCTGAAAAAGGAATGCCGATTTCCACTAAGTCCGCACCGCCTCTTTCCATTTCCAAAATGTATTCTACCGTCTTGTCAGGAGCCGGATCACCGGCGGTCAGAAAGGTGATAAAAGCCGGACCGTGGTCAAAAGCCTGATGTATTCTATTCATGAATATCCCTCCCTCTATAGCGGGCAATAGCAGCCACATCCTTATCACCTCGGCCGGAAAGGCAGACAATTATGCAGTCATCTTTATCTAACGTAGGTGCAAGCTTCATAGCTTCGTATACGGCATGAGCACTTTCAATGGCACAAATAATCCCTTCCGTACGAGCAATGTATTCAAAGGCCTCCACGGCCGCATCATCCGTAACAGGAATGTATTCGGCACGGCCGGATTCTTTCAAAAACGCATGTTCAGGACCGATTCCGGGATAGTCAAGTCCTGCGGAAATAGAATATACCTGAGCAATTTGCCCGTCTTCATCTTGGCAAAAGAGAGATTTCATGCCGTGGAAAATTCCCACACTGCCCTTGGTCATCGTCGCTGCATGCAAGGGCGTATCTATACCTTTACCGGCAGCTTCACAACCGATAAGTCGCACGCCTTCATCCTTAATGAAATTATAAAACATGCCGATAGCATTACTGCCTCCACCGACACAGGCCATGACAACCTTCGGTAACTTACCTTCAGCTTCTAATATCTGACTACGGGCTTCCTTGCTGATAACGGCTTGAAAATCGCGTACCATGACAGGAAAAGGATGCGGCCCCATAGTCGA
>ENA-OWLC01000415-OWLC01000415.1-metagenome-genome-assembly--contig:-NODE-415-length-11397-cov-5.703139_pt1 | contig 11397 bp, 14 predicted proteins | sample MGYA00245344_ERZ651092 | MGnify/ENA primary metagenome ERZ651092 (study PRJEB26857, sample SAMEA4031755) | metagenome | biome: human; feature: oral; material: saliva | place: Philippines | collected 2014... | reverse complement strand
TGTGCCGCTCTGTATTGAACGCAGGCTATACTGCCGACGGCGGCATGGCGACCCATTGTATCGTGAGCGCAGATTACGCAGTCAAAGTCCCTGAAGGCTTGGATCCTGCGCAAGCTTCCAGCATTACTTGTGCCGGTGTAACCACTTATAAAGCCATTAAAGTTTCCGGCGTCCGTCCGGGCCAATGGATTGCGATTTACGGCGCAGGCGGTTTGGGTAACTTGGCAGTTCAATACGCGAAAAAAGTATTTGGTGCGCACGTTGTTGCCATTGACGTCAACGATGACAAACTGGCTTTTGCCAAAGAAACCGGTGCGGATTTGGTAATCAATGCCGCCAAAGAAGATGCGGCTCAAGTCATCCAAGAGAAAACCGGCGGCGCACACGCAGCTGTTGTCACAGCCGTATCCGCTGCTGCCTTCAACTCAGGCGTGAATTGCGTCCGCGCAGGCGGCCGTGTCGTTGCAGTTGGCTTGCCGCCTGAGTCTATGGACTTGTCTATCCCACGTTTGGTATTGGACGGCATCGAAGTGGTCGGCTCTCTGGTTGGTACCCGCAAAGATTTGGAAGAAGCATTCCAATTCGGCGCAGAAGGTTTGGTTGTGCCTAAAGTCGAATTGCGTGCTTTGGATGAAGCACCTGCCATCTTCCAAGAAATGCGCGAAGGTAAAATTACCGGCCGTATGGTAATTGATATGAACAAAGAGTGCAGCTGCATTCATCACTAATCAAATGATTTTGTGACAAAAAGGCCGTCTGAAACTTTTCAGACGGCCTTTTTTATTGGATTGGATAACTTAAAGCGCAAAACTGCTTTCAAATACGCGGATTTCTCCGCTGACAGGATCGGTAAACTCAATTCTTTTGGCCAGGAGTTTTAAAGGTTTGTCGTAGTCTTCCTCGCCGGCCGCCAATGGGGTAGGGTAAAGCGCATCGTTCATCAGCGGCATGTTCAAACTCATCATATGCACGCGCAGCTGGTGTTTTTTTCCGGTATGCGGCGTGAGGCGGTAGAGGCTGAATGCGCCGCGGTTTTCGATAAGTTCGATGGTCGTGTGGGCGTTGGGTTCGCCTTCCGTTTCACGCGTGAGAAAGAATTTTTCGCCGCGTTCCATTCGTGACGAAATATCCAGCGGATAGTCCAAATCCGTCCGCGTCGGCGCCACCGCTTCATAAGTTTTTCGGATGGTTTTTTCTTGGAACATGGTCTGATAATCGCGACGCGTGGCAGGGTTGAGCGAAAGCAGCATAACGCCTGCCGTATCCTTGTCCAAACGATGAATCGGCGTAATGTCTTCAACATTCAAATGTTGCAATTCAGGCCGCAAACGCAGGCGCGTGAGCAGGGTTTCTCGCAAAAATCTGCCGCTGGGGATGACAGGCAGAAAATGCGGTTTGTCCACCACAAGCAAATGCTCGTCAATATGCAAAATCTTTTCATCAAACGGAATACGCGGCTCGCTCTCACGGCTGGTTTCACGGTAATAAAACATCGTCTTGCCGGGTTCGAACAAGGTATTCTCATCAAACGGTACGCCATCCGCGCCCACCACAAAACCGCTGTTCAGCCGCCGCCGCCAGTTTTCTTCACCGACAAAGGGAAAATAAGTGCATAAAAAATGCAGCAGAGGCAAGCCGTAAAACTGTTTTTCATGTGGCAAAACCAAGTAGCTGGGTTTGACACCGTCTAAAAGGGGGAGGGGATTGGTACGTTTTTTCATGCGGCGGATTGTACTCGGTTTTTAGGATTTTTTCAGACGGCCTTGTTTTTATGGAAAATAAGTTTCTAATAATAGATATGTATTGATGCAGGTTTTATGCTTAAATAGATTCTTCAAACAAGCAGAGAAACTGGTTTTGTTTGAGCTTGCTTTTATGGCATGGATTGAAGAAATGATAAAGAAGCAATATCTGAGAAAAGGAGAATATTATGCAGAGAAAAATCGGCATAATCATCATGTTATCCACGTTTTCCGTGTCTGCTATGGCGGGAGGGGAAGTTCGGCTTGGTAAGAATAATGCATACGATAATGAGTATGAACTTGTGGTAGAGCATGAAGTAAATGAAGAAGTTTCACAATTAAATCAAGACGAGTATGATGCACATCCAATACGCAACGATAGCGGCGTAATACAGTCAGGAAAAGCAGCTTCAGGCAGACAAGCCGTTTCTCAATACGGAAAACCTAATTTGCCGCCTGTCCGCTTAAATCCACATCCTTCACGACCTTGATTGCAAAATCAAAGGGCTGCTCCATTTGTTTGGGCAGCCCTTTTGTTTTGTCGGCTCACTCACATTTTTGTTTGCGCAAAACGAGTTTGTAATCGGTTTTGATACTGGTTTGGTCGCCAATCATCTTAAAATCATCTATCAAACAACGGTTTTCTGTACATTTCAACATGAAATCTGCACCAACCCTATGGCCGTCAAATTGTTTAAATGTTGCCCGGACGGTATGGGGAGAAGTGACCTTGACTTGCAAGGTTTTATGGAAGTTGTCAGGATGATCCTGACCAAATCCCAAGTAGTAATGTATCGGCATGTCACATCCCATCTCCATATCGGGTTGCTTACGGATATTTGTGTCGAATTTATTGAATTGTCGGATGATTTTTTGTAGTGCAGGCGTGGTAATACGTTTGTGTTCAAAGCCTAAATCCACCTTGGTCAGGTAAACCTTTTTGATCAAATCTATTTTTGCTTGGTTATTTGGGGTGTTATTTGCAGTCATCGCTTGGGAAGATAGGCTGGTGGTTAACAAGCCGATAACAAAAAGAGAGCGTAGTGTTTTCATGATGTGCATAGGGATGAGATGAAAAGAATCCAAGTATAACGACATTGAATCTATATTGAATATATTTTTAAGAAATTTAAGTTGAAAAGCAGGAGAAGGATTGGAATCATTGAATATGATTCTGTAATCTGCTTTACAGGCCGTCTGAATACGAAAACCGATTTTCAGACGGTCTTTTGATTCGATCCCAAACTCACAAACCCTTAAAAATCAGCTATAATGCCCAACTATTTGATTTTCGCTTATCCCATATTGAAATGGCACAAAAAATTCAATCTGTAAAAGGTATGAACGACCTTTTACCTGTCGAACAAAAAGATTTCAAACTGACGGCTGCGTTTTGGCAGGCGTTTGAAGATACGGTTAGTCGTTGGACACGCGCTTACGGCTATCAGCAAATCCGTACGCCGATTGTCGAGCAAACCGGTTTGTTTGTCCGCTCCATCGGCGAGGAAACCGATGTGGTCGGCAAGGAAATGTACACCTTCTCCGATTCAAACGATTCTTTGAGTTTGAGCCTGCGTCCTGAAGGTACGGCTTCTTGTCTGCGTGCTGTGGTCGAACACAACCTTCTGTACAACAGCCCGCAAAAGCTGTGGTATATGGGGCCGATGTTCCGCCGCGAGCGTCCGCAAAAAGGCCGTTATCGTCAGTTCCATCAGGTCGGTATCGAGGCTTTGGGTTTTGAAGGGCCGGATATTGATGCGGAAATCATCGCGATGTCTGCCGACTTATGGGAAAAATTGGGTATTCGCGAATACCTGACTTTGGAAATCAACAGCTTGGGCAACCGTGAGGAACGCGCGGCACACCGTGCGGCATTGGTTGAATATTTGACCCGCTATGAAGCGCAACTGGATGAAGACAGCAAACGCCGTCTGAAAACCAATCCTTTGCGCGTTTTGGATACGAAAAATCCTGATTTGCAGGAAATCTGCAATGCGGCGCCGCGTTTGGTGGATTACTTGGGCGAGGCTTCGCAAAACCACTATGCACGCTTCAAGGCGATGTTGGACGGTTTGGGTATTCAATATGTTGAAAATCCGCGCTTGGTACGCGGTTTGGATTACTACAATCAGACGGTTTTTGAGTGGACGACCGACAAACTCGGCGCGCAGGCGACTGTGTGCGGCGGCGGCCGTTACGATGGTTTGATTGAAGAACTTGGCGGCAAACCTGCGCCGTCTATCGGCTTTGCGATGGGTATTGAGCGCCTGCTGCTTTTGGTGAGCGAATACGGCTCACTGGAAGTGAACGCCGCGCCTGATGTCTATGCAATGCACCAAGGCGAAGGTGCGGACTTGCAGGTGATGAAATACGCGCAAGCCTTACGCGCACAAGGTTTCAATGTGATGCAGCATTCCGGCTATCAGAGCCTGAAAGCGCAAATGAAAAAAGCAGACAACAGTGGCGCACGCTTTGCCCTGATTGTGGCTCAGGATGAGCTGGCAAACGGTACGGTTACCCTGAAAGATATGCAGGGCGAACACGAACAACAAACCGTTGCCGCCGCTGATTTGACAGACACTTTACAACAATGGAAGAACGCATAAATGGCAGCCCATTTGGAAGAACAACAAGAGTTAGACAACTTTAAATATTTTTGGAAAAAAACCGGCCGTTGGATCTTTGCCTTGCTGATTGTGGCGGCTTTGGGGTATTTGGGTTACACCATTTACCAAGGCCAAAAAGCTTCGAAAGATCAGGAAGCAGCAGCCGTATTGGCGCAAATGGTGGAAAAGGCGCAGCAAAAAACCGACCCTAAAGCCATCAACGCCGATTTGGCCGAATTGCAAAAAAACTATCCTGATTCTATTTCGACAGCCCAAGCCACTTTGATGGTAGCGGCGACCGAGTTTGATGCCGGCCGTTATGATGTGGCGGAAGGTCATTTGAATTGGGTGCTGAAAAACCAAAACGCACCGCTGGTTCAAGCTTTGGCAGCGCAGCGTTTGGGCGTTGTCCTGTTGCAGCAGAAAAAGTACGATGCCGCCATCAATGCCCTGAATACTCAGGTTGAGGCTGACTTCGAGCCTTTGATGCTGGAAACCAAAGGCGATGTTTACGTTGCCCAAAATAAAACCAAAGAAGCCGTACAAAGTTACGAAGCTGCTTTGAGCAAAATGCCGCAAACCGCAGTAGGCCGCGAATTGCTGCAAATGAAAATCGACAGCTTGAAATAAGTTTGTTTGAAATCAAGGCCGTCTGAAGTTGCAATGACTTTTCAGACGGCCTGCACTTATCCTTATCAACCGTGTTTTTAAAACACCTGCTTGTGTTCCGCTCCCGTTTTTAGGCGGCACTTGACACAGAAAGACTCAATCATGAAACCAACTATCGCGCTTGTCGGCCGTCCCAATGTCGGCAAATCTACTTTATTCAACCGTTTGACGCGTACCAAAGACGCGCTCGTGCATGACCTACCCGGCCTGACGCGTGACCGACATTACGGTCATGGTAAAGTCGGCAGTAAACCTTATTTGGTCATCGATACCGGTGGCTTCGAGCCGGTTGTGGACAGCGGCATTTTGCACGAAATGGCAAAACAAACCTTGCAGGCTGTCGATGAAGCCGATGCGGTTGTGTTTTTGGTCGACGGCCGCACCGGTTTGACGCCGCAAGACAAAATCATTGCCGACCGTTTGCGCCAAAGTCCACGTCCCGTTTATTTGGCCGTGAATAAAGGCGAGGGCGGCAATAGGGCCGTGCTTGCCGCCGAGTTCTACGAACTTGCTTTGGGCGACCCTTATGTTATCTCAGGTGTGCACGGCGATGGCGTGTATTATCTGATTGAAGATATTTTGGAAACCTTCCCTGAGCCTGAAAAGGAAGAGGAAGAAGCGAAACATCCTGTTTTTGCTGTAATCGGCCGTCCAAATGTCGGCAAATCCACGCTGGTTAACGCCATTCTCGGCGAAGAGCGTGTGATTGCCTTTGATATGGCAGGCACGACGCGCGACAGTATCCATATCGATTTTGAACGCGAAGGCAAGCCGTTTACCATCATCGATACCGCAGGTGTGCGCCGTCGCGGCAAAGTGGATGAAGCGGTGGAAAAGTTCTCCGTTATCAAAGCCATGCAGGCAGTTGAGGCGGCAAACGTTGCTGTTTTGGTATTGGATGCGCAACAAGATATCGCCGATCAAGATGCGACGATTGCGGGTTTTGCTTTGGAAGCAGGCCGTGCTTTGGTGGTGGCGGTCAATAAATGGGACGGCATTAGCGAAGAGCGTCGCGAGCAAGTGAAACGTGATATCAACCGCAAACTGTATTTCCTTGATTTTGCTAAGTTCCACTTTATTTCTGCGTTGAAAGAGCGCGGTATAGACGGTTTGTTTGAAAGCATTCAGGCTGCCTACAATGCGGCGATGATTAAGATGCCGACGCCGAAAATCACGCGCGTATTGCAAAGCGCGATCGAGCGTCAACAGCCGCCGCGTGCTGGCTTGGTGCGTCCGAAAATGCGTTATGCCCACCAAGGTGGCATGAATCCTCCGGTGATTGTGGTACACGGCAATTCGCTGCACGCCATTTCTGACAGCTACACACGTTATCTGACCCAAACGTTCCGCAAAGCCTTCAATCTGCAAGGTACGCCGCTCAGAATTCAATACAATGTTTCGGAAAACCCGTATGAAAATGCGGAAGACAAACCGAAGAAAAAACCGCTGCGCCGCGTCAGCCTGAGCAACCGCATCGAAAAACGCGAAGGCCGCAAGGAAGAGAAAAACCGTTTTAAAAAGAAAACCAAAGTCAGCGTGAAAAAACAGTACAGCAAATAAATCTGACGGAACAAGGGTCGTGCCACGAGGTATGCCCCTTTTAGATTGAAGTCGGGACGAGTAGGGTGGTTGGAGGTGAGTCCTCTTAAAGATTTTAGCTAAGGTATTGTAATAAAAATGTTTTATCTGATGATAAGGTCGTCTGAAAATCCAAATCTGCCGACCTGTTCCCTATGGTAAAAATCGTTTGTATTAAAATGATTTGTATAACACATTCGGGTAAAAAATCGTTGGAAAGCCCGTCGTTTGATAGAGGTTTGCATATTCTTACGGAAAAATAGTTGGTAATTTTTCTCGTTCGGGTCTACAATCCGACTCATGTTCGTTTTCAAAACGATTTCAAAATCATAATAATGGAGCTTAGAATATGACAGCTAAAGGACAAATGTTACAAGATCCTTTTTTGAATGCGTTGCGTAAAGAGCACGTTCCGGTTTCGATTTATTTGGTCAACGGTATCAAACTGCAAGGCCAAGTCGAGTCGTTTGACCAATACGTCGTTCTGCTGCGTAATACTTCCGTTACCCAAATGGTTTATAAACACGCCATCTCAACGATCGTTCCTGCCCGTGCCGTGAGCCTGCAACACGAGAACAAACCCCAAGCCGCTGCGGCTGCCCCGGTTCAAGTTGAGACCGTGCAACAACCTGCCGAATAATGTATGTAACGCATTAATCGATTCTGATACCTTACCGCTTGGCCGGTAAGGTATTTTTATTTTCAGACGACCTTTAATTTTATGCAGCTCGAAAACATCCTCCCTTTTGCACACATGCTTCTCAAACAAGCCTTAAAACCCGATGCCCGCGCTTTGGACGGTACGGCGGGAAACGGCAACGATACGCTGATGCTGGCGCGTTCGATCGGCAGCGGCGGGAAAGTGTGGGCGTTTGACGTTCAAGAGCAGGCATTGGCAAACACCCGAATGCGCTTGGAAGAAGCGGGCATAGCGGATAGGGCGGAATTGATATTGGATGGACATGAAAACCTTGCCGCCCATATCCGCGAACCGTTGGACGCGGCGGTATTCAATTTCGGCTGGCTGCCCGGCGGCGATAAAAGCTGTACGACAGAAGCGGCAACCAGTATCCGTGCGTTGGCATCCGCCTTGTCGCTGCTGAAAACGGGCGGGGTGGCGGTTGCCGTGCTGTATCCGGGACATGAGGCGGGGCAGCATGAAGCGCAGGCAATCGAAGATTGGGCGCAGCGGTTGCCGCAGGATGAGTTTGCCGTTTTGCGTTATGGTTTTATCAACCGCCGCAACCGCCCGCCGTATTTGTTGGCGTTTGAAAAGTTACGTCAAGAATGAATGTTTGGGGTAGAATAGGCGCTTCTTTCAAAAACAATAACGTGCGACCGCTATGCAATATCTGTTTGTAAAATACAGCCATCAGATTTTCGTCACCATCACCATTTTGGTGTTCAATATCCGCTTTTTTCTGCTTTGGCGGCATCCCGACAAACCTTTGGCGGGCATCTGGAAAGCCCTTCCCCATCTCAACGACACCATGCTGCTCTTTACTGGCTTGTGGCTGATGAAGATTACCCACTTTTCGCCCTTCAATTCGCCGTGGCTCGGCAGTAAAATCCTGCTGCTGCTGGTTTACATCGGGCTGGGTATGGTCATGATGCGTTCCCGTCCGCGTTCGCCGAAGTTTTACGCCATTTATGTTTTGTCGATGGCTTGCGTCGGCTGCATCGTCTATCTTGCCAAAACCAAAACGCTGCCGTTTTAAAGAGGTCGTCTGAAAATGCCGCAAACTCATTTTGCCGTCATCGCTTTGGGCAGCAACCTTGCCGAGCCTGCCCGCCAAGTCCGCGCCGCCTTGTCCGCGATGGAGGCGCATCCGCAGATTCAAATCGAAAAAACTTCCTCGCTGTATGTGACCGCGCCGGTCGGCTACGACGATCAGCCTGATTTCGTCAATGCCGTTTGTTCCGTCCGCACTTCATTGGACGGCGTTTCGCTGCTTACCGTGTTGAACCGCATCGAGGCGGATTTCGGGCGGGAACGCACATTCCGAAACGCCCCGCGCACATTGGACTTGGACATCATCGATTTTGACGGCATTTCCAGCAGTGACCCGCATCTGACCCTACCACATCCGCGCGCGCACGAACGCAGCTTTGTGATGAAGCCGCTGGCTGAAATCCTGCCCGATTTTGTTTTGGGCGGACACGGACGGGCGGCGGATTTGGCGGCTGCTTTGGGCGAGGAAGGAATACGCCTGTTGGCAGCCGTTTGAAGCAAGACGGTGAAATAAAAACGCCTGTTTGTTTCAATCGCGTGTCAAAGTTTTTATTTGAAGCTAGCTCGGTTCAAAAGGTCGTCTGAAAAGGAAAATGGCTTGGCAGTTTCCTTTTTCAGACGACCTTTCAAGAAGGACGGCGGCAGGTTTGGGCAAACTCCGTCGGTCTGATAAAATGCCACCTTTCCAAAATATCAAAACAAAATCATCCATCAAACCATGAACTACCGTTATATTGTCGTCGAAGGCTCCATCGGCAGCGGGAAAAACGCCTTGAGCCGCCGCCTTGCAGAACATTTCAGCGCGCTGTCGCTGGCGGAAAACCCCGAACACAACCCCTTCCTCATGAAGTTTTACGCCAACGCCTCCCATCACGGCTTGGCAACCGAGCTTTTTTTCCTGATGCGCCGCGCCGAAAGCGTGGACATCATCAAAAACGAATACGCACAAGGCGGCATGGTCGTCGCCGATTTCCTGTTGGAAAAGGACCGGATTTTCACGCCGGTCGTGTTGAATGAAGACGAGCAGCAGCTCTTCGCCGATTTGAAACAAAAAATCCTGCCGCAGTATCCCGCGCCCGATTTGGTGATCTACCTGCAAACCGCCGTGGACGGCAACCGCAAACGCCTGCAAAAACGCGGCGACGGCATCATCAATCTCTTCCCCGAAGGCTATTTGGGGCGGATACACGAGGGATACAGCCAGTTTTTCCACCTTTATCAAAACGCCCCGCTGCTGACCGTCAATGCCGACGAGTTGGACTTGCAAGGCAATGATGAACATTTCCGGCTGTTGCTCAATGCGCTGAATGATTTGCAGGGAACGCGCAATTATCTAAATTTGAGCGAACGCTGACGCAGTTTGCAAGATTGTGGTGAAACGCCGAAGCGGCTATGTTGGGGGATTCATTTTATTTCCTTGCCCGCTACTACGTTTCCGTCTTAGGTCGTCTGAAAGGAGACATCATGACCCAATACCGATTCACTTTGCCCTCAAGCAGCGGCAACGACTTCGATTCTGCCGAACATCTGCCGCTGATTGTTTATTTCTACCCCAAAGACAGCACGCCCGGCTGCACCACCGAAGGCTTGGATTTCAACGCCCGTTTGCCGCAATTCAAAGAACTCGGCTATACCGTCGTCGGCATCTCGCGCGACGGCGTGAAATCGCATCAGAATTTCTGTGCCAAACAAGGTTTCAATTTTGAATTGTTGAGCGACAAAGACGAAACCGTGTGTAAAATGTTTGACGTGATCAAGTTGAAAAAGCTCTACGGCAAAGAGTCTTTGGGTATTGAACGCAGCACATTCGTATTGGACGCAAACGGCGAAATCATCCACGAATGGCGCAAAGTCAAAGTCGCCGGACACGCGCAGGAAGTTTTGGAAACACTGTCCCGATAAACCGTAATGCAGCAAAAGGTCGTCTGAAAACGAACATGGCGGGCTCTGCCCAAGCAGGTTTCTATTTTCAGACGACCTTTTATAATAGATGTCAGTCAGGGCAGGGTTGCTTGTCCTGATTCATATTAAATCCACGATACACACCATCTTCGGACTGCCCGTAAAACCCCATGACCGACGAACTCATAGACAAACTGCTCGAATCCCTGTGGCTGCAAGACCGTCTCAGCCATAACACCTTGCAAGGCTACCGCCGTGATTTGGAAAAAATCGCCGCGCGCTTGGAAGCGGGCGGACATACCTGGCTGGATGCCGAAGCCGCCGATTTAGCGGACGCCGTCTATGCGGCAGACGAAAAACACAGCTCGCAGGCGCGCGCCCTGTCCGCCTGCAAACGCCTATACGCCTGGTTGGAAGAGACCGAGCGGCGGACGGACAACCCGACCCGTTTCCTCAAAGCCCCGAAACAGACGCAAAAGCTGCCCACCCTGATTACCGAAGCGCAAATCGAAAACCTGCTCGCCGCGCCCGATACCGATACGCCGCACGGCCTGCGCGACAAAGCCCTGCTCGAAGTCATGTACGCCACAGGTTTACGCGTAACCGAAGCCGTCAAGCTCCAACTGGGCGACCTCGACCTCAACCGAGGCTGCATCCGCACCATAGGCAAAGGCGATAAACTGCGCATCGTGCCTATGGGCGAAGAAGCCGTTTACTGGATCGAACGCTATTGCGCCGAATCGCGCCCGCTGCTGCTCAAAAACAAAATCTGCGACGAAGTCTTCGTCAGCCAAAAACGCAGCGGCATCTCCCGCCAACTCGCGTGGATGATTGTCAAAAACTACGCCGAAGCCGCCGGCATCATCTCGCTCAGCCCGCACGGCCTGCGCCACGCCTTCGCCACCCACCTCGTCAACCACGGCGTCGATTTGCGTGCCGTACAACTCATGCTCGGACACGCCAACATCAACACCACCCAAATCTACACCCACGTCGCCAACATCCGCTTGAAAAACATCGTTGACGAACACCATTCGCGGAATTAAACGATTCTATTGAAAAAGGTCGCCTGAAAACGGAAATTTCGTTTGAACTGCACCCCAAAAGTTGGACACATCCCCTCCAACTCACAAGGTGCAGTTTTTTTATGAGCAAATATACATTACAC
>ENA-OWLC01000414-OWLC01000414.1-metagenome-genome-assembly--contig:-NODE-414-length-11418-cov-5.258558_pt1 | contig 11418 bp, 8 predicted proteins | sample MGYA00245344_ERZ651092 | MGnify/ENA primary metagenome ERZ651092 (study PRJEB26857, sample SAMEA4031755) | metagenome | biome: human; feature: oral; material: saliva | place: Philippines | collected 2014 | study... | reverse complement strand
CGAAGATGATGGCAATGTTCGACCACTATGGTCTCTTCGTTGTTGATGAGGCTGATATGGAGCTTCACAAGAACTGGGATGGTGTAAAGACAATCATCAATAACACGGATTGGACCGGTGCTATCGTTGACCGTAACGTACGTAATACGCTCCGCGACCGCAACCATCCGAGTGTTGTCTTCTGGAGTTTGGGTAACGAGAGTGGCTCTGGTCTGAACATCATGGCGGCTTACAACGCTGTTCGTAAGCTCGATAACCGTTATATCCACTATGAGGGTTCAACGCGTGATAATGCTGAGGGCACTGATCTCCATTCTGTTATGTATCCTGCAGTTGACCATTCACGTGGTGGGACGACAGGTTCTGTTATCTCAGATGCTAACCATCCAAGTACGGGTAAACCTTATTTCATGTGCGAGTATGCCCATGCTATGGGTAACGCTGTGGGCAACCTTCGTGAGTACTGGGAGGCTATCGAAGGCTCTAAGATGGGTGTTGGTGGTTGTATCTGGGACTGGGTGGATCAGAGTATCTACTCTTATGATGCGATTAAAAACAATCAATTGACAAAGAATGGATTCCCTGCTTATATCACAGGATATGACTGTCCGGGTCCTCATCAGTATAACTTCGTTAACAACGGACTTGTCAATGCCGACCGTGCATGGAGTGCTGAGCTTGACGAGGTGAAGCGTATTTACCAGTGGGTGGACTTCGATTTGAATACAACAAGCCGTCAGGTGAAGTTGACAAATAAGTATCTCGACCGCAATCTCAACCAGTTCTATCTTAAGTGGACCCTCCTTGCCGACGGTAAGCCTGTACAGGATGGTATCGTTAAGAAGCTGAATTGTGCTGCTGGTGGTACTGAAACCGTTGACTTGAAGTATAACCCTACAGCCTTTGCAGGTAAGGAACTCTTCCTCAATATCGGACTTTATACGAAGGAGGCAACGAACTGGTGCGACCGTGACTATCCTGTTGCTGAGTTCCAGCAACAGTTGACACAACGCACAGAGGTCCTCGATAAGGTTGATAACACAAAGGCTGATGCCCTTCACGCAACGAAGAATAGCGATGGTGGTTATACCTACGCGAACGGTAAGCAGAAAGTAACATTCGACGGACAGGGCAATATCACCCTTTGGTCATACGATGGGAAGAATCTCTTTATGCCAGAGGCTGGTCCACGTTTTGACCGTTACCGCTGGATAGAGAATGATGGTCCTATGGAGGCTTACGGTAATGCTGCAACCGACAATGGTGTAACTTCACAGACAGCTACCTTCCAACTCTCTGACGATGGTAAGACGGCAACCGTGAATGTTACGCAGAACGGCAACTATGGTAAGGCTACTTATAAGTACACAATCAATGCAAACGGTACGATAGATCTCGCCAGCTCGTATGAGGCACAGGGCGATGGCGCAAGACGTTTAGGCTTTAGTCTGAACTTCCCAAGCGACATGTCAAAGGTACGCTACTATGCACGTGGTCCTCGCGCAAGCTATATCGACCGCCTCGATGGCGAAGACTTCGGTCTCTATGAGACGACAGTCAAGGATATGTATGAGCCTTTCGCACACCCACAGAGCAACGGCAACCGTATTGGACTACGTTGGCTCACCCTCACAAACAACGAGGGCAATGGTGTGAAGGTAGAGACAGCGGGCGATGTAGCCTTCTCTCTGACCCCTTGGACAGATGCCGAGTTGCGTACTGCACGCCATGAGTGGGAATTGCCAACATCTAATCGTGTCGTAGCACACTTTGATGCTATCCAGAAGGGTGTAGGTAACGGCTCTTGTGGTCCCGGTCCATTGCCACAGTATGAGATACAGAAAGGTAAAACCTACTCAAACATCGTGCGTTTCATCCCTTTTTCGGAAACGGCAGATGATATCCCAGACGGAATCTCTGCCGTAGTAAACTCAGCGACAACAATAGCACAAGTCTACGACCTCTCTGGTCGTAGACTCCCTGAACCTCCTGCCAAAGGATTCTATATTCAGGGTGGAAAGGTTCATGCTAACTAACGCCTTGCAGTCTTCACTGCCTATGATTTGACTGTAGGGTAGGGGCGCACGTGGTATTCTTCATTCTAAGGAATGGGTGCCTCGTGCGCCTTTATATTTCAAAATGGCAATTATAATGGTTGACTAAAAATATCCTTCCCCCATGTATGGAGCGATAATAAAGTAAGCCAAAGCTATAATAAAGCACACTTCTTTCCGTTTTCAAAGAGTGTGCGGAGGCTTAGCACATGGCGTGTTGATGGTAAACACCATTGGTGCGGAGCCTTAGTAAGCTCACAGAAGTCCTCTCTGAGGGGGCGCGAAAGTATAAAACCCTTGTTATGAAGTAGTAAATAAAAAATATCTTTATTATGAAACAAAAAACGAACTATCTATTTCCTTTAGCCATTATCGGCTTATTCTTCTTCTCTATTGGCTTTGCCTTGGGTATCAACTCTTATCTGATGCCAGTATTAGAGAAGTCAATGCACATCTCTGGTGCGGCTTCAAGTCTGTTGCTTGCAGCGACTTTCATACCGTTCCTCTTGTTCGGTATTCCTGCAACCCATTGCATTAAGGCAATCGGTTATAAGCGTACGATGGCTTTGTCGTTCGCTATCTTCGCAGCAGCCTTTGGACTTTTCATCCTCGCAGCGAAGCAGAACTCACTGACATGGTTCCTCATTGCGAGTTTCGTCAGTGGTGCAGCCAATGCCGTTCTGCAGGCATCTGTCAATCCATATGTGACGATTCTTGGTCCGATGGATTCGGCAGCGCGTCGTATCTCTTGTATGGGTATCAGTAATAAGTTGGCTTGGCCAGTGACAACCCTCTTCATTACTTTGGTGATTGGTAAGGGTATTGAGGATACGCAACTCACCGATCTTTACATGCCATTCACCATCATCATCGGTATCTTTTTGCTCTTGGGTGTTATCGCATTGATGGCTCCACTGCCAGACGTGAAGGCTGCAGGTGAGGACGAGAGTGAGCGTGGCGACGAGGCAGCAGTCAGTTCATACGCTGACGGTAAGACAAGTATTCTGCAGTTCCCACACTTATTGTTGGGCTGTTTGGCACTCTTCCTCTATGTTGGTGTAGAGACCATCTCGCTCGCCACAGCAACAGGTTATGCAAAGTCTTTAGGTTTGGAGGGTGATAACTATGGCTTTATCCCTTCAGTGGGTATGATTGTGGGTTATATCTGTGGTGTAATCTTCATCCCACGTTACCTCTCTCAGGCTGCTGCAATGCGCATCTGCGCTATCATTGCCCTCGTTGGTAGTGTGGCTGTTGCCGTTGTGCCAGACCCCGTTATCTCCGTTTATTGCATCTTCTTGATGGCATTAGGCTGTTCTTTGATGTGGCCAGCATTGTGGCCTTTGGCAATGGCAGACCTTGGCAAGTTCACTAAGTCTGGTGCTTCACTGCTGACCATGGCGATTGCCGGTGGTGCTGTGATGCCTTGGTTGCGTGGTGTCGTGCAGGATTGCACCTCTTTCCAAACCTCTTACTGGGTCAGCGTCCCTTGTTTCCTCTTCATCCTTTACTACGGACTCGCAGGCTACAAGATTCGGACGAAGAAGGAGGAGTGATGAGGAGTTAAGGAGGATTTGATGTGGAGTTAAGAAGTGAAATGGAGTTAGAGGAGTTAAGACAACACCGTTTACACTTCCTTCTTTGCCTAATATAATATTCTGCTTTTTCCCTTTCACTACCTCCATATTGTAAATAAAAATCAAATCTTAAAAATAAAAAGAGCATGAATTGGCTTTCAATTCATGCTCTTTTCGTTTCTAAAAGGTGCCCTTTTGAACCCTTATTAACGCCCTTTTGAAGTCCAATTAAGCACCTTTTCAAAATTAATTCACAATTCATAATTCACAATTCATAATTATGATTACCGATATAGCTCAAAGGTTAAACACAAATCATAAAGTTCAAAGCTCAATGTTCAAAGGATAAGAGTTTCCTCTTGCGTAACTCACAAGAATATTGTATATTTGCAAAGAACAATTCTTTACCAAGCATATCAGAACTTATAGACATTCTTGAAGACTGATTGGCACAAGACAAAGCTGGCTTCTTGACGTACTGCTAATGGGTCATGCTACTCGAAAGAATATCTTTTGGATTATGGATAGTATAATGGAGGAGTTCTTGGACGAGGTGTTTTAAGCTCAATTAATTCTTATAGGAATAGACTCTCACCAACTGACTTTTGAAGTTGCTGTCACTGCTGTCAGTATTTGAGTACTTGTAATGTGCTGAAGGAGAGTTGGTTCGTTCAAATGTTAAAAGTGACAGCAAACAAAAAATAAACTTATAGACTACGAATTTCTCTAATCATTTTTGAACTTTGAACTTTGAGGTTTGAACTTTATGATTTGTACGTTTAATGACTACGAATTTCTCTAATGACACGAATCATTATAGCTTACTTATTCGTGACATTCGCTTAATTCGTAGTTAACTTTATGCTTTGAGGAATAGTGTTTGAGGAATTAAAAAAGCAAGTTGATAAGTTTATTACAACTCATCAACTTGCTATCATTTAACTTGTTTACTTGTCAACTCGTCAACTTGTCAACTCTCGTTATCATTTAACTTGTTTACTCGTTAACTCGTCAACTTGTTAACATCCGAACTCCCTACCATCCCTTCTTGGTTTGGTAGCTTTGCTTAGTCTGATTATTTTGCTTCGTCTTTGAATCACTGCTAACGCATAGAGGACGGATGTTATACATGTTGTACTTAGGGTTGTTACCACTTCCGCAGCCGTTAACAGTACCTGGATAGAGCCAGCCATTGTTCATGTAGTAAGCTGAGAAAGCTGTTGCCTGTGCGTAGTTGCAGCGGTTAGCGTCAGAAGTCCAATAGTAAGCTTGACCACCTGGACGCTGGAGACGTGGTGCACCGTCGTTATACTCGGTGTAAGCACCAGCGAATGGGAAGAACACACCCTTGTCGATATCCTCCTTAGAGAACTTCTTCATACGTGTGTTGTGGGCATTGTACTTACCTACATAGATACCATTTGGACGGTTTGTGTTACCAATGATATGGCCGTTCTTATCGAGTACCTTACCCTTCTTGCAAGCAGGAACGGTTGGGTCGAAGAGCACACCGACGATGATGTTACAGCCGTCTTGATAATAACCAACATACTCACCCGTCTTTGCCATCAGATTATCGAAGTCAGCCTTTGTAGGCATCATGAACTTACCATTAGAAGCATAGTAAGCAAGGTCGCCATAGCATCTGTTCTGAATTACAGCCTGGAGGTTACCCATATGATATGAATAATAACGTGAATAGCTGTAGCTGTAATTGTTTGCACCAGCGATATTGCCCCAACGGAAATGGTCGAAAGCAGAGGTATTGAAGGCACGTGGGAGGAGGTCTGGATAGAGGTTGAATGGATCAGAATTGGTATAGAAGTAATCCCAAGCCTGCTTAGCAAGTCTGTAACCAGGAACCCAACCCTCTAAATTCGTGCATGGCTCATACTGCAAGTTGTATCTTCCCCACTTTGTTCCGTCAATGTCAATGCATGGACTTGGACATGGAGTTGTCGTAACATGAACAGTATACTCATAGTATTTTGCAGGCTCGTAATTTAGTGGTTTGGTAACTGTTGCATAGAACTTCTTTCCATTAACTGTTTCGATAATGTAAGACGGAGTGAAGTTGTCATCTGGGAAAAGAGCAACATAGAATGTCTCTAATGGAGTGTCAGCAGTTATCTTCAGCTCACCTTTAGGTTGCTCATAAGTCATCTTACCTGTAGCAAGGTCGAAGGTAGCCTCATTGTAGACATTCTTGATTGTAAGTTGCTTCATATCTGTCACTGGCTGACCTTCATAAAGTACCTTAAGGCATAAAACAGAATACTGGCGTTCCAACTTGAAGTCAGCCCATATATCCTTACCTGCTTCCTTGATATTCTTCAACTTGCCCCAAGCATAATCGAAATATCTGAAATTCTCAACTGTTCCGTTCTGTCTACGTACAACAAGTTCGCCCTTATGATAGAGCGTATTCTCTGATAAGCCCAAATCAACTTTGCCCATGTTCTCTCTATAAACATGTCTAAATGGATAGAAAAGGGCTAATTCATCTCCTTCTTTCCAATGGATATCACCTTTAAGATTAGATCTCACGCCATCACTGATAGCTGTTAACTGATCATATCCTTGAGGGTTTGTTACATTATAGGCAAAGAGACGGTCGCCAGCATTCCATGTAATTCCATTCGTTAGTGATACGTTTGTACGTGTCAAAGGAGCAGTCTCCTGTGTCACAACAAACGAACGAGTTGGTGTACCTACAAGTTCAGAATGCTCATCATTGTTTTCAGACGAACAAGATGCGAGACCGAGAATTGCTACACTAAGCAATAAAGAGTAAAGACTTTTAATAATCATGATTTTAAGTTTTTAGTAATTAATCAACAAATGCTTTTATTCGCCGTTTGAACTAAAAAAGAATCCATTTGTTACTGAACTTGGAGCAGACTTAGTATGATTTTTTGTATTATCACAATCATTACATCCGCCACCTCCTTTGTTTTCACCACCTTGATTACCACCACCTTGATTACCACCACCAGAAGTGAAACCACCATTTCCTGCACTACCAGTTCCTGCTAACAAGTAACCTTCACTCTCAACTGTTGTACACGCTGTGTACGGTTTCAAATAATTCTTCATATAAATTCCTTTTTTGGTTATTTCAATTTTAATTTTTATGAATAATAGGTTCTATATATATACATTTTTTCGAGTCAAGTTCTATCTGAAGATGTAACAAGATATAGCAAGTTAACTTACGAAAATCTCTCTTTATATATAAGAGGTATTATACGCAAAATCCAGATATACTATACGCATTTTTTAAGTGTAACATAAACTTTGACGACGCAAAGATATACAAAAAACGTATACACAATTAGATTTCTATTGATAAAAATAACTAATAAAGATTTACGAATCTGACATTCTTAAATTACGTAAAATTCAGTGTTAAATAGACTTTCAAAAGCAAAAATTCTAACTAAAAAACATGACCAAAATACAACATAAGTTAAGCGAGGAAACAAGGCTTAACCCCTTTAAGCATAAGAAGTTGGTTTGTTAAGTGTAAAAAATATACTTTTCGGGTGCTACTTAGGGTAAAAAGCTGGTTTAAAAAGAGATATAAAAGGTTTACCTTTTCTCTCATCAAGATAGTAGTAAAGTGCTACGACTTTCCTATGTAATAAATATGCAGGTTATGAGGATGGGATTAACTTAAATTCTTTTAGCTTAAAATGTCAATATCAGAATTGACTTAATAAGTAAAAGGGTGGGTGAGTAGCTACGAAACCATGTTAAAAAGCATATAACTTGCAAGCTTTTTTATACGAAAACTTAAAAACTTCTTCACATCTTAATATGCAAACTTATGCATATTTCACAACTTAAGAATCAGATCCCCCAATTAATCGAACGGAGTTCTTATCCGTATATCAGTGTTTATAAATACGACCACGTCGCGCATATATACATATTACGGAGCCCTATGAGACGATATAAAACAAAAACTTGCCAACGAATCGCACTTCACTGAGTTGTCCGAAGACAGCTCAACGCTGTACGAGTGTTGGCAAGATTTATATTTTAAACCTGCAGCTTTAAGAAGGGGGACTTCTTAAAGAGAGGAGTTAGAAAGCAGTTTACTCAAATTTCATTGTGTAAGAACCATTAGAGCTATCAGGACCATCCAAAGTAACACTACTATTACTAAAGGTTAAGCAGTATGCCCAGTTACTGTCATCAGGATGAGCACTTGACGTCCAATAGCTTCCTTCGGTTCCAAGATTCGTAAGGTAACCATAAGAATAATAACCTAAAGCAGGAACGAAGAAGTAACTATTAAAATAATTTTGAGCAGGTGTTCCTTGCTTAGGGGTATTTGAAACAGAACCTCCATTATTACGCATATCAGTACCATTAGGGGCACGCTGACTATCAAAATAGTATGTATAACTAATGGATGCCTTAGTCTTAAACCACATTCCACCCTTATACAGGTGACCCATAGCTGACCAAAGTTTCTCACCATCCCAATGTGGATCACCTTTCATAACGTAGGTTGCCATCTCATTAACGTTAGGAAGATCCTTACAAGAATTTATCGCATCATAACGACGTCCACCACCTCCTAAGTTATTATAAAAACTACCTTCAATCTGTGCGTATTTAGCTTCATAACCATTATTAAGCACAGGCTGCCAAGGGTTAGCTGAGTTCCACTCATGACCATTCCAGTAATTCTTCTGTGCATCCCACATGTAATACTTACTACCATCGTAATCTGTTACGTTGATATCGGCTGTCATATCATAGTAGTCGTTCTTCTCATAGTCGAACGATGGATATGTCTTAGTGATAGCACCCTCAACGTTTGTAACATAGTCCTTAATCCAATAGCGTACGGTCAAGGCGTGTGTACCAGGTCGGATAACAACATAGGCTCCATTGGTTGTTACATCTGCTGTGCTGGTATTCATTGAGAAACCATTAGCATAAGAACCGCTACCCTTTGTTGTCATTGTGATAGTCTTACCGCTACCCGTACCTGACAACTCACCTGTTGTTGTGTCAAGTGTGTAAGTACCAGTAAGGTCATTGTCAGATGTCACTTCAATCTTTGTCAGCTGACAATTCTTTACGGCTGTATTGTTTGTAAAAGGCTGGAACACGAGGATAGCAGCCTGATGATCGAGACGGAAGTTAAATACGCCATTACCACCTGTTGCGTCTGCTGTTCCACAATCACCTGCCTCACCAATATGAAGAGTGCTATTAGGCTGTGCCTGACTCTGTGCTGCAGAGATTGTTACGTTGTTGTTAAGACCATTCTTACCAGGGTAATACACCTTATAAGTTGTGCTGTTAGTGTATTTACCAGGAACCATGAACTTAAAGCTGGCAGTCTTCTCTGTTGGAGCATTGCTACTCTTCTGCCAAGTTCCGTTATCATCCTTCACGTAGATATGATCACCAGCCTCCCAGAAGAAAGCACCGTCGTCATAGTTGAGTGATGTACGAGTTGCAGCAGCACCTGTCACGAATGAAGTAAGGTTGCTATTGTTTTCAGTGTTTGTATCTACAGTGCTTTGTGCTACATCTTCATTAGAGCAAGACGCAAAAGCCATTACAATGCCACACAATGCTATTAATGATAGCAGGCGCACCTTAAAAGTCTGTTTTCTCATTATTAATATAGTCTTTTTATGCTTATTACTTATTTAATTAAAACTCTCTTTTGATTAATCTTCCCACAATGAAGTATGTCCATTACTTGACGAAGTCTCGCCACCAACCTCAAGCCACTCTACTTCTTCCTTTGCGTTAGAGGCAGAAGGTCCTGTGCGGCGACGGCCTGGATTGTGCTGACTATGGAATGATGCATCTAACAAAAAGCTCTCACTGTTGACGCTCATAATCTCTGTCTGAGGCTTCTGATATCCCAATTTAATCTTATTCTGTTTCATAACTTATGGTATAAAATGCTGTTTATTTACTTATTTTATTATCCTTATTCTCAATTTGTAGGACGTAAAAATGTTTACACTCACTCTTTAAAAGTGGGAGTATAAGGGTGATATTGAACTGGTCTTTGATTCCTGTTTCTGTTATCCTAATTGAAGAACTTTATGCAGTTTCACACTGCTCTTTTTACCTTATTATTTAATATCAAGGCTTTGTTCGTTCTTAATTATATTTATCCCTAAATTACATCCTTTTAGTAATTAATTCTCATTTTCGGTTGCAAAATTACTGAAATAATTTCAATCTCGCAAGATTTTAATTAAAAACAGCCCTCACTTTTTTCATTTTTTCACTTGCTTTCTTTATGACTAACAAGCTCTTATAAGTAGTGAGAATGCGAAGTTATGAGGCTAAAAGGGTCTGAAGTTAAAGGCATTAATTAGAAATAGAATAAAGACTTATACACTTGTAGGGTATGACTATCCTTAATGAGGCGACCTTACAATGCGGGATAAACTACAAGTTAAAAGCAAATATATACTATGTCTATCCTTTTTCTACAAGCAAATGATTCTCATGCTAATTGATATTTGTAAACTATTTTTGTACAACTCAAAACCAATACATGCTCTTTAAGCTTCTTAAAGATGCCTAATTGACTTGCAAAAGGTGTCCTTTAAGCCCCTTACTAACGCCCTTTTGAAGTCCAATTAAGCACCTTTTATGTTGTAAATTTATAACCGACTGATTTTCTGTTGATTGCAAGCTTGCTTTTTATCCGTGTTTTTGTCTTTATTTATAGCTGTTTTATTCGAAATTATGTAATGATTTTTCAAATCTTTGTTTGCGGAATCTTGAAGGCTAAAAAGAAATGATTTTCAATGTTAGAGGATGATAATAGGGTAGATTGTTGACAGTCTTAGCTATGTTTTTGTTTGATAAGTAACTTCGATTCTTCCGTTAAAGCAATACGAAAATCGTTCACACATTTAACGGAAGAACCAATAATTCTTTTGCGTTTCTATGATAAGGAAGAACTAAAATCAGAATTTCTCGTTTGGAGTGACATTCTTACATTTGGGTATATATAAGAATTTTCAGAGTAAAAATGTCATCTTAAAATAAACACATAATGATTTATTACTTGGTCTTATCGTTTCGTCTTGCCAAATAAATCAGCGTGTGTTCCTGTATTCATCATGAGCAAGGTCAATTCTGTGTTGTTCTGTTCCCATATAAGCAACCAGTCAGGTTGTATATGGCATTCCCATTGTCCATCCCTATTACCATGTAACAAGTGAGGTCTAAATTGGACAGGAACTCTACCGTTAGTTACCAATTCGTTGATAACCTCTTTGAGCTTATCCATTGGCAGCCCACGCTTCTTGCATCGTTTGAGGTCTTTCTCAAACTGGTGTGTTGTCAAGAGTTTATATGCCATCAGATGCCTAACTTGGAAAACAATTCATCTGCATTAGCATACTCGTTGACACGCCCTTGTTCCTTGTCATTAAGTGCCTGTTCGTAAGCGGTGTGCTTAGTTGTGGTTTTATGTACCGTCCACCCCATACGTTTTACGAGCGACTTCAATAACGATGTATCAGCCTTGGGAATTTCCAAGGAATAGGTGTCTGTTATTGTATTATCTGTATTCATTACTTGTCCTCCTGTATTTTTATTTATATTGCAAATATAGTCTTTTCTTTTGAGAGGTGCAAGAGAATAAAAGAAAAAGCACCAAATGATAATTCAAATGATGCTTTATAAAAGTATCCTCATCAGTACGTTATAATTATGATTACTACTATAATTCAGAATTCAAAATTCAGAATTCATAATTATGATTACCATTGTTGGAAAAATAT
>ENA-OWLC01000413-OWLC01000413.1-metagenome-genome-assembly--contig:-NODE-413-length-11470-cov-2.235480_pt1 | contig 11470 bp, 11 predicted proteins | sample MGYA00245344_ERZ651092 | MGnify/ENA primary metagenome ERZ651092 (study PRJEB26857, sample SAMEA4031755) | metagenome | biome: human; feature: oral; material: saliva | place: Philippines | collected 2014... | reverse complement strand
TCTTATGTCCAAGAAATGGGAGGCAGTTCAAAGACGTGAGAGGTTTAAATTTAACTTCCAGTCCTATTTGTTACTTTCTTGCTTTAACCTCAGCAACAAGCTGGTCGGCAGGCACCTGTACCTGCTCGTGAGACTCCATATCACGAAGGGTTACCGCACCGGCTTCAACCTCATCTGGACCAATAACCACGCAAAGCGTTGCGCCCATCTTATCTGCCTGCTTAAACTGAGCTTTCAGCGAACGACCCGTACGATCAGCCTCGCATCTAATACCAGCTTCACGCAATGCCAACACGGTATCGAATACAACAGGAGCCTGCTCAGCGCCTGCGCAAGCAACATACACACAGCTTGGAGCCGCTGGCTCAGCTGCAACACCAAGAGCTTCCAGCGCCAGCATAATGCGCTCAAAGCCAACAGCAAATCCAACGCCTGGGGTTGGCTTTCCGCCTTCAAGCTCAACAAGACCGTCATAACGGCCACCGCCGCCAATGGCACCAACGCCAGCGTTTGGAATCTCTACCTCAAAAACAGTACGTGTGTAGTAATCCAAACCACGAACAAGAGTTGGATCCTCAACATACGAAATACCAGCAGCGTCCAAATATGCCTTGACCTGCTCATAGTGAGCGCGGCAATCATCACACAGGTTGTCAGAAATCAGTGGAGCGTCCTTCATGACCGCATGACAACTCTCGTTTTTGCAGTCAAACGCACGAAGCGGATTGATCTCTGCGCGCTCAAGACAGTCCTCACACATCTCATCCTTGTGATCAAGAATGAACTGCTTGACCTTCTCGCGATATGCTGGGCGGCACTCCGCGTCACCCATGGAGTTAATCATGAGCTTCATATCAGCTGGCGAGAAACCCATCTGCTCGTAAAACTTCATCAACATGATGATGGACTCTGCATCGGCAGCTGGATCAGAGGCTCCAAGCCACTCAACACCTACCTGGTGGAACTGGCGCAGGCGGCCCTTCTGAGGACGCTCTCCCCTAAACATTGCTTCGGCGTACCAAAGCTTTGCGGGTGTTCCTCCCTGTGGCACAAAATTGTGCTCAACAGCAGCACGGACCACACCAGCAGTTCCCTCAGGACGCATAGCCATGCGCTGACGAGGCTTAAGACCGGACTCATTGCCGGCAGCTAGCAGGTCCTCAAGCAGCGCACCTGAAAAGACGCGGAACATCTCTTTGCGTACGACGTCGGTTGACTCACCAATACCGTGAACAAAAGTGTCTACCTGCTCAAGTGCAGGAGTCTCAATGCGGTCAAAACCATAAGTACCAAACAGATGGCGGGCAACATCTTGCATATGCTCCCAAGAGCGCATATAGCCGCCGTAAAGATCTTCGGTACCTTGAATTCTCTGACCCATGAATCCTCCTTGTTACAAACATAGACGTTTCTAGTTTACCCATGAGAGACAACTCTGGCGCAGAAAAGCTTTTATAACTTTTGAAACCTATGAAAAAATCCGATTATTTTCTAGAAAACGTGAAAAGTGCGTATGTGAGGGTTGCTTTTTAATTCCTACCATTTAGTATGAATTAGCGGATTTTGGGGTATGACAAAAACGTCAGTGACATTGGCGTTTGTCTTTGTCACAAAATCGCACTAGCACAAAGGTTTTGCTCGCCCTAGAGCTGACATCTAGCTAGTCACAAACGTATCACGTGCTTGCACGTAGAGATATTTGGAGAGAGATTTATGGCAACTGAGCTACTCCGTGTAAACGGAATTTCTGCAGGTACCGAGGAGAAATCCATCCTGCATTCAATTGATCTGAGCATTGGTGATGGCCAGGCTCACGTTCTGATGGGACCTAACGGCGCAGGTAAATCAACACTTGGCCGCGTCATCATGGGCGACCCTACCTATAAGATTACCGAAGGTTCCCTCATCTTTAATGGCGAGGATGTAACTGAGCTTGCTGCAGATAAGCGCTCACTTGCAGGCATCTTCCTCTCCTATCAGGCACCTGTTGAGGTTCCTGGCGTTCCTCTTTATTCATTCCTGCGTACCATTACACAGATGCGCCCTGAGCTTAAGATGACTGCCCGTCAGTTCCGTCAGCGCGTTGGTCAGATTTCTGATCAGCTTGAGCTTGATCAGGGCTTCTTGATGCGTGAGCTTAACGTTGGCTTCTCTGGTGGCGAGAAGAAAAAGGTTGAGATGCTCCAGCTTCTGCTGCTTCAACCTAAGCTTGCCATTCTCGATGAGACAGACTCTGGCCTGGACGTTGACGCACTCTCCGTTGTCTCAAAGGGCATTCAGGCTTATCGCGAGACCTGTGACGGCTCGCTGCTCATCATTACTCACAACACCCGCATTCTTGAGCGCCTTGAGATTGACCGCACTCACGTTATGGTTAAGGGTCACCTGGTGGCAGATGGTCCTGCTGACCTTATCAACCAGATTGACCACGAGGGCTTTGAGCGTTTTGAGAGCCAGTCTGATGAGGGCGGTGCTAACTAGTGAGCGAGAAGAAGCGATCTGAGGTCGCTGACGTAGACCGCTCGCTCTACGACTTCACCAAGTCCGAAGAGGGTTACGAGCGCTACGATGATGGCCTTACGCCAGAAATTGTGCGTGCTATTTCCGAGAAAAAAGAAGAGCCCGAGTGGATGCTCCAGATGAGGTTGTCGGCCCTGGAAACCTATCACCAGCGCCAGATGGCTACCAACTGGGGACCTTCTATTGCAGGTTTGGATTTAAACCACATCTCCACGTATGTCTCGCCAAAGACTCAGCAGGCAAATAGCTGGGACGACGTACCTGAGGATATTAGGGATACCTTTGATCGTCTGGGCATTCCACAGGCAGAGGCAGAGAGCCTTGCTGGTGTTGGTGCTCAGTACGATTCCGAGATTGTCTATCACAACATGCGCGAGGAAGTTGCTGAGCAGGGCGTTATTTACACCACCATTGAGGATGCTCTGCATGATCCGCAGTGGGAGCCTGTTGTTAAAGAGTACTTTGGCAAGCTGATTCCTCCTTCAGACCACAAGTTTGCGGCTCTGCACTATGCCGTTTGGTCTGGCGGTTCTTTTGTGTATGTTCCCAAGAATGTCACTCTGGACTACCCACTTCAGAGCTACTTTAGGTTGAATGCTCAGGGCGCTGGCCAGTTTGAGCACACACTTATTATTGTTGAGGAAGGCGCTGACCTGCACTTTATTGAGGGCTGCTCCGCACCTAAGTACTACGCAGCAAACCTCCACGCAGGAGCTGTTGAGCTCTTTGTTAAGGACGGCGCACGTCTGCGTTACTCGACCATCGAAAACTGGTCCAAGAACATGTACAACCTCAACACCAAGCGCGCCATCATTGGCAGCAATGCAAAGATGGAGTGGGTCTCGGGCTCTTTTGGTAGCCACGTTTCCTACCTCTACCCTTCTACCATTATGAACGGCGATTCTTCTAACTGCGAATTTACCGGTATTACGTTTGCAGGAGCTACGCAGGACCTGGATACAGGCTGCAAGGTTATTATCAACGGCTCCAATAACTCGGCAAACGTTGACACCAAGTCCATCTCCAAGGATGGCGGCGTCAATACCTTCCGCTCTGCCGTGACCGTTGGACGCAAGGCAGAAAACGCCCGCGTGGCGTTCTCTTGTCAGTCGCTGATGCTGGATAACATCAGCCGCTCCGACACCATCCCAGAGATGGATGTGCGCAATGCGACTGCTCAGATTGGCCACGAGGCAACTATTGGCCGCATTTCTGATGACACCGTTTTGTACCTGATGAGCCGCGGTTGCTCTGAGGCTGAGGCTCGCACCATGGTAGTCAACGGATTTGCAAACCCTGTCTCAAAGGAGCTCCCTATGGAGTACGCCGTTGAGATGAATAATCTGATCAAACTTGAGATGGAAGGAGCGATTGGCTAATGGATAACATTTTGATTAATCGCGCCAACGTTCCTGCAGCTCAGACATGGAACCGTCTACGCGCTAACTCACTGTCAGTTTCCGTTCCTAATCATGCTGATGCAGGCAAAGTGTACCTTCCTCTGCCTCGCCTTTTTGAGCGAATTGAGTGTGGAATGGGCCAAGAGGTTACTGACTACGTAGAGTCACAGGCATTCAAGTCTGATTTCTACAACGTTCCCGCTCGTACCAAGCGAGAAGAGCCTATTGTTGTTGCTGTTTCTGCAGCTCAAAACCAGTGTGCTAACACCGGCGTTATTGTGCGTGAAGGCGCTGAAGCCACTGTAGTTATCGCCGCTTTTGCAGGCGATGCGGGCGACGGCGCACCTGCGGGCGGCGCCGCGAACGGCAGCGATGCGAACGCTAGCGATGCGAACGCTTCCGGCGATGCGCTCCCAACAAGCGCTGCGCTCACCCGCATTGTGGTTGAGACTGGTGCAAAGCTGCACCTCATGGAGACGCTTGGTGTCAACGAGGGCCAGCAGCATCTTGAGAGCGTTGGACTTGAGGTTCACCAGGACGCGGCTGTTGATGTTAAGCAGTATGCTCTGGGCGGCTCAACCATCGGCCTTGGACTCACCGCTAACTTAGTTGGTGCTCGAGCTCGCCTTGACCTCAACAATCGCTATCACGCTACTCACGAAGAAACGCTTGATATCAACCACCTGGTACGCATGCGTGGAACCTCAACACGTGCACAGCTCACCGAGTCTGGCGTCCTTAACGAGGCAGCTAAGAAGACGCTTCGCGCAACCATCGATCTTGTCCGTGGCGCAAAGGATGCCCAGGGTAACGAGATTGAAACGGTCATGATTCTTGGTGATGACGTTGTCAACAAGACCATGCCTGTTATTCTCTGCGACGAAGACGATGTTGCTGGTAACCACGGAGCTACCATTGGATCCGTCTCCCCTGAGCAGCTTGATTACCTTGCAGCTCGAGGACTTTCTCGCCAGGCTGCTGAGCAGCTGTTTATACGCGCTCTCTTTGAAGATGCCATCATTAACGCGCCTGGGGAGATTTCTCACCGCGTGGCTGTTGAGCGTTGCGAGGCTGAGCTGGGCGCAGAAATTGCTCACGACTATGACGAAGCTGCAGGTAGTAACGATGCTGACAGCAACGACGGCAACGATTCTTGCTCCGAGACCAATTCCAACAAAGGTGGTGTCGTGTAATGACCGACGCAGAAGTTGCTCAGATTACCGATAACCCTTACAAGGCAGATTTTCCACTGCTGGCAGCAAATCCCGAGGTAGCTTACTTGGACAGCGCTGCTACTTCTCAGCGTCCACGCGAGGTTATTGAGGCGCAGTCGCGTTTCTACGAGACCATGAACGCAAACGCCCTACGCGGACTGTATCGTTGGAGTGTGGAAGCAACCGCAGCTATCGAGGGTGCTCGCGCTTCAATTGCAAAGTTCATTAGCGCTGTCGATAAAAACGGCAAGCCAGAAGACCGTCAGATTATCTTTACGCGCAACACTTCTGAGGCGCTTAATCTAGTTGCTTCAAGCCTTGGTCGCTATGCGCTTAAACCAGGCGATGACGTGGTCATTTCCATCATGGAGCACCACTCTAATATCATCCCTTGGCAGCAGATTTGTAAAGCTACCGGCGCTAATCTGGTGTACCTGCGCATGAATTCGCAGTACCAAATTACGCCTGAAGAGATTGCGTCAAAGATCACCGAGCGAGCAAAGATTGTGTCTGTCACACACGTCTCTAACGTGCTGGGCACTCGCAACGACATCAAGGCCATTGCCAAGCGCGCTCACACTATGGGCGCCTACATGGTTGTCGACGCTGCCCAGTCTGCGCCTCACATCCTTATTGACGTGCACGATCTTGACTGCGATTTGCTGGCTTTCTCGGCGCACAAGATGTGCGGACCTATGGGCATTGGCGTGCTCTGGGGTCGCGCTGAGCTGCTCGACGCCATGCCGCCATTCCTTACCGGCGGCGAGATGATTGATTCCGTCACCGAGACCAGCGCCGTTTGGGCTCCTGTTCCCGAGAAGTTTGAGGCAGGCACGCAGGACGCCGCAGGTATCTATGCTACCGGCGTCGCTGTCGAATACCTCAACGGCTTGGACATGGCAAAGATCGAGAAGCGAGAAGAACTTCTCGCCAGGTACTTGGTGCAGCAGCTGTGCACGCTGGACTTTGTTGACATCGTTGGCTCTAAGCTGGGACAAAACCACGTGGGCGCTGTGGCGTTTAACGTGCGCGGCGTTCATCCACACGACGTCTCGAGCATCCTAGACATGAACAACGTTTGCATTCGCGCTGGTCATCACTGCGCCGAGCCGCTTTTGATTGAGCTGCACGAGTCCAGCACCTGCCGCGCATCCGTTGCGTTCTACAACGATAAACACGACATTGACCAGCTGATCGAGGGTCTTAACCAGGTATGGAAGATCTTTGGCAGCGCGGTCAGCAACAAATAAAACAAGGAGTTGAAATAAGTGGCAGCAAACGACCTGTATAACGCTGAGTTTATGGACCACGTTTCTCACCCCGATTACAAATATCAGATGGACAACCCTACCGTTTCTCACGAGGGCGTTAACCCTTCTTGTGGCGATGAGCTGACGTTTTCCGTGCGTATTGAGGACGGAAAGATTGCCGAGGCTGCTTTTGTGGGCAGTGGATGCGCAATTTCTCAAGCGTCCGCCGACATCATGAGCGACCTGATGATTGACCGCACTCCAGAAGAGGCCATTGAGCTCTGCAAACTCTTTGGACGCATGATTCGCGGAGAAGAGACCGACGAGGCCGTGCTTGACCAGCTGGAAGACGCCAACATTCTGCACGACATCGCTCACATGCCCGCGCGCGTTAAGTGCGCTGAGCTGGCATGGCACACGCTCGAGGAGATGCTCGAGGCTCACAACAGTGGTTCCGCCGCAGCTGGCGCATCGACCACCGAGGACGGCGCCGAGGGCGAGCGCGCCAAGGTCGGCACCGATAGCGAGCGTGCCGAGGGCGGCGCCGACAGCGAGCACGCCGAGGACGGCGAGTAACCGTGGCCGGAATGTTCTCTACAAAGGGAATGTACGCGCTTCGCGCAATGGCTGACCTGGCCGTTCACGATGGCTGGGTCTCGCTGGGCGACGTTTCCGAGCGCCAGAACATCTCGCGCAAGTACCTTGAGCAGGTCATTGCCCTGATGCACAAGGCTGGATACGTAGAGAGCCTGCGCGGAAAGGGCGGCGGCTATCGCCTCACGCGCAAGCCCGAAGACTACACGCTGGGTGAGATTCTTCGCGCAGCCGAAGGTAATCTTGCGCCCGCTAGCTGCTTGAACTGCACAAACACCACCCTCTGTCCCCAGATGGAGTCCTGTACCACCATCAACATTTGGCGAGACCTTGGCCGCATGACCTCCAGTTTCCTGGACAGCAAGACGCTTGCGGACATCGCCCGCAACGAAGGCAACATGCACGTCTCCCCCGCCGACAATCCCACTGCTGAGTAAACGTTTAAGCTGCGCTTTTATTGTCGTGTGCGGTGGGACTTGCACAGCGAGAAGACCCCGGAGTGCACCGGGTTTCTCGCGAGAAGGGCGCACGCTGGTCAGTCAATTGCGAAGTGCAGCGAGTGCGCGCTGGATGCAAGCCGAGTGCGAGCCTGAAAATTACATCAAGTCTGAACAATTTGCCGGATTTTCTCACCATGTCTGAGTGATTTGCCGGTTTTTCTTACCAAGTCTGAGTAATTTTACTCAGACTTGATGTGTTATTCAGGCTCCGATTTCCTAGTGCTTGAGCGATTTCCTAGTGTTTGTAGAATTTACCGTAGGTTCAAGTTAGACTTACTAGATCTTTTCTAACTCTTTCCATAATTTAATTCTTTTCTCTCTTTCAATTTGCCTTTGTTTTGAAGATGTATGTCTTCTTGGCAAATTTAATCTAGAGCGAATGACCGTAAATAAATTATCCATAAAAACAATATCGTCATATTCATTTTTGCTAATTACAAACTCTTCTATACCAGCAGCTAAAAGTTCGTTATTTCGTTTGTAGTCCCTGTCTGCGCTGTCAATCGATTCATGAACAGATCCGTTATATTCAAGTGCTACATTTTGAGATTCTTTTGGATTCAATACTCCACTGGATAGAAGCAGGTCAATTGCACGACACTTTTTCTGAGATTTTATTCCTGAAATACTTTGTATCTCAAATTCTTTGTTTAACTCAACGCATGGAATAGCATATCCACCTTTATACACTGGCATTAAAGCTCGAAGTGCAAGTTTAACCTCCATCGGGGAAGCTGCATTTTCAACAGACAAATCTACCGCAGCCTTTACCTTTCTAAAAGATCTAGCACCTTTCTTTTTGCTGAGATATGCAAGTAATTCTGACTTTTTGAAAAGAGGCGAATACCAATTTGACTGCAATTCTCCTGTTGACGCATCAATAACAAAACGTCCTTGGAATTCTGAAATGAGGAGCACTAGTTCTAACAGACTCAATTTAGAAGCCATTTGAAACAGCAATTCGAATGGAGATGAAATTAAAACTGAAAAGCTGCTTATATTCAGTTTTATTACAGAGTCAAGCGAAGCACATGTATCAACATGAAAATGAATTCCTTCATAAGCACAGGAATTCTTTTTATTGCTCACAGTAATTTCAACTGGATTTTTAAGTTCAATACCATAATCTACTAGTAACTCGGCATTAATAGCTCTAACCAATTCACGATAAGAAATATCATCTTTGGTCAGTAACTGTCTAGCATCTAAATTGAACTTATTCAGATACTCATTAAATCCATGAGTTAAGAGTTCGTGTCTCCGTGTTCGCAAAGCACGATAAATTTGTAGAGCAGATGTATGTGAAAGGTAATATTCCATATGGAAATAGTATTTCTAAAAGTCAAATAAGCAAAACAACAAAAAAACCTACGAATATTTGATTAATACGTTATTTCCGCAGATAGATTAAAAACACCTTCAAATATCATCTTTTAAAAGTCCTGCTACAAAGGTTAGACCACTTAAATAAATGTACTTTCTCAATTTCATGACAAATAAGTGACAAAATTAGAATTCCATAATTTAACTGAGTATTCTTCTCCATGCTGCATAACGCAAATGAGTATTACATGTTAATTGACACTAGCTTGAAATGCGAACTGGATCAAGCAGCTTGCGTGCTTCTCTTTCATGAAACCGAGCCTGAATTGTTTAACAAGTCTGAACAAAATCACTCAGATAAGGCGAGAAAAACAGGCAAATTACTCAGACGTGGTGAGCAAATCCGGCAAATCGTTCAGACTTGGCGAGAAATTCAGGCTCACATCAAACACATCACCCGCCCCTCGCGAGAAGGGCGTACTAGGTGCACGTCTTTCGCACATGCCGGCCCAACAAAAAAACGGACCTGGAAAAATCCAGGTCCGTCGCTTTAACTAGCAATGAGATTGCGACGCTTCGATGCGCGCCCAGCGTATGCTGCAGGTTAGTTCCAAGCCTTACCGTCGGAACCAAACTCGCGGATGAGCTCCTTGGTGCGCTCAACGATTGCCTCACGACCAGGCTTTAGGAGCTTACGAGGATCGTAGCCCTTGCCGTTGTCAACAAGGCCAGCCTCAACGTACTTCTTGGTTGCCTCAGCAAAGACAAGCTGAAGGTCGGTGTTAACGTTGATCTTGGAGATGCCCATAGAGATAGCCTTCTGAACCTGCTCTACAGGAATGCCGGTGCCACCGTGGAGAACAAGTGGAAGATCACCGACGCGCTCCTTGATAGCCTTGAGCTGGTCAAAGGAGAGGCCCTCCCAGTTAGCTGGGTAGATACCGTGAATGTTGCCGATGCCGCAAGCAAGGAAGTCAACGCCCAGGTCAGCAATCTTTGCGCACTGCTCAGGATCAGCAAGCTCACCCTTAGCGGTAACGCCGTCCTCGGTGCCGCCGATGCCGCCGACCTCAGCCTCAACAGAAATACCCTTTGCGTGAGCTGCCTTTACGACCTCTTCGGTGCGCTTAAGGTTGGTCTCAAAATCAGGCTCGTGAGAACCGTCGTACATGATGGAAGTAAATCCAGCCTCGATGCACTTGAATGCATCCTCGTATGAACCGTGGTCAAGGTGGAGAGCAACTGGAACAGTGATGTTCTTGTCCTCAACAAGACGACGAACCATATCTGCAACAACGCGGTAGCTTACCTGCCACTTTGCTGCGCCGCTGGTGCACTGAATGATGACAGGAGACTGAAGCTCTTCTGCTGCATCAAGGATTGCTGCGGTCCACTCAAGGTTGTTCTCGTTGAATGCGCCGATGCCATAGTGACCCTTCTCGGCACTCTGGAGCATGGCTTTTGCGCTTACAAGCATGCTAAACCTCCGTTTGACGGAAAACTGATACATATAAATGATACCTTGTTTCATCACCATTGATAGGGTCGTTTTTAACAAAACACTGCGAGAAACACGCACATAAGAAAATCGCTTAGTTACTCACAGAACTTCTCGCCATTTCCGACACTGAAGTTGTGTGCTAGATGAAACTTAATGCCCTCTGATGTTGCCATTTAGCGACGATACATCACATCTTCACAAAAATGAGGTAGTCTATCTGTTCAAAGAAAGGAGCATCTTGTGGCTTACAAACACTTTGATGCAGATAAAACTCAACTGAATTCGCTCGGCAATGCGCCCAGCAATCCGCCTGCTGGCTCTCCAGCAAAAACTGCAGATGATACACACGCTGAAAAGCCAGGCCTTCTTAAGGGCGTCTCTTTCACGCAAATCTTGGCAACTTCTCTAGCTGCGGTAACTGCATTTGTACTGTCAAACCAGATTGGTATTGCCGGCTCGATTATTGGCGTGGCCGTTGGTGCCGCCGCCTCAGCGCTTGCTTCGCAGATTTACCAGAACGTTATTAGACGCTCCACGCATTCTTTTCGCAACTCCGAGAATGAGCAGGTAGAAAGCTCTTACGCAGACGCTGATTCTACTCTCCCAGCGCATCTCTATGTCATCTTTCTGAATATCGAATCCTGCAAAGATGTCATAAGAGTTTCTTGGCAATTGTTTTGCCATCCTTACAGAACTTGCTAAACCTGCACTTCCCCAATTATAGTTAAGGAAGAACATGTCAACTTTCTTGTTATTATCTGGTCCAAGAATGCTAGAATTCTGGCTATTCAATGAGTTTTTAAAGCTTTTCTCACCTTCATCATTAATAAGATCAATTAAAACATTTTTTATTTCATTCTGATATTTCCCAATAAGACTCCATATAAAGTCATGAATTGTTGATACCCTAAGATTCTTATTTTCTATTCTTGATAAAATTTCTGCAACTGCATTATTTGTATATGTGATACATACAATCTTAATTTCAGATGATTTTATAATTAAAGTTTCTATTAATGAAATCAGAGAATATGTTTTCCCACTTCCTGCTCCACCTTCTAATATAAAATTTACTCCTTTTTCGATACATTTTAAAGCTATTTTTACTTCATTCTCTAAAATTCTTGTATCCATAGTAAGCCCTCCTTGATGTAACGAGGAACTTTCC
>ENA-OWLC01000412-OWLC01000412.1-metagenome-genome-assembly--contig:-NODE-412-length-11479-cov-7.329394_pt1 | contig 11479 bp, 9 predicted proteins | sample MGYA00245344_ERZ651092 | MGnify/ENA primary metagenome ERZ651092 (study PRJEB26857, sample SAMEA4031755) | metagenome | biome: human; feature: oral; material: saliva | place: Philippines | collected 2014 | study... | reverse complement strand
TATTGCCTCTTGCACCTTATTCACCTGAGCTCAACCCGATTGAGAAGGTGTGGGCGAATATTAAGCGGTATCTGCGAACCGTATTGTCTGATTACGCCCGATTTGACGATGCGCTACCGTCCTATTTTGATTTTAATTTACTATATTGAATTTTTTGTCGTTCGTGTAATGAAAAGGTCGTCTGAAAACCGATTTTGGGGTTTTCAGACGACCTTTGCCGTTTTGTTTAAGTTTCTTTGTTTAAACCCAGCTTTTCAGCGATTTTGTTCCACACGGCTTCCAGCGGAATGGCTTTGAGCAGGCGTGTGTTACCGGATGTGTTGATGCTGTCGGGGTGGGGTAGGTCGCCGAAATCACCCGCCCAAATAACCTCGGCATTGTCGGAATAGGGATGCCATCTGTCCAGCCATGAGGGACCGAACAGGGCGATTTGCGGTTTGTCCAGTGCAGCGGCGATGTGCATGGGGGCGGAATCTACGCCGATGAAGAGTTTGCAGCCGTCGATGGCAGCAGCCAGTTCGCGCAGGTTGAGGTTGCCCGACAGTGTCCATAATTTACCGCCTTCGGGAATTTTGACGCGTTCTAAAACTGCATCGATCATTTGTTGTTCGGTTGCTGAGGGTGCGGCGGTTAAAACGACGTTTTGACCGTGGTTGAGCAGTAATTGGACGATGGCGGCGTTTTTGCCGTCTTCCCAGCATTTGAATTCCCAACGCGCGCCCGGGTGGAATAAGACATAATCCTCCCCGTTCCAGCCTTGTTTGTTCAGCTTGCTTTGCAAATTCGAGCAGGCATCTTCGCCGATTGCCATCATCACTTTTGTCGGCGGTGTTTCCTCAGGCCGGATAAGCGGCGGCAAAACGTTCATATGATATTCGGTAATGTGGCAGCCGCGTCCGGCTTCGGGGTTGAGGAAGTCGTGGCACCAACGCCAGAAAAAGTGGTCGCGTTTGATATGGCTGATGCCGACGCTGCATTGTGCGCAGAATTTGGCGAGTATTGCCGAGCGCCATTGGTCGGACAGGTTGAACGCCCAGTCGTACCTGCGCTTTTTCAGGCGCGAGAACAGCTTTTTCTCTTCGCATAGCTGGGTTTTCAACCCCTGCTTTTTCCAGGAGCGGTCTATGGTGAAGATTTCGGCAATTTCAGGATTGTCGCTGATGATGTCGGCGGTTTCCCGGTAAACCAGCATGTCGATTTCGCAATCGGGAAAGCGGGTCTTGAGGGCGTGGACGACGGGCGTGGCTAACAGGACGTCGCCGTGGTGGCGCAGCTTGATGACTAAAATACGTTTCGGTTGGGCCAGGGACATAGTTTGCTTTCGGCGGATGGATTTCGGTCTGCCTATTGTAAAACGAAACGGCACAACGGCGAACTGCCTTTTTATGGTCGGAAGGATGGTGTTCGAGGCAGTATCGCTGCACGATATGCGCTTGCCTTTCGGATACGATAGAATGTGGACAATTAATCCCTAGAATAGCGGGCGTACCGTTTTCAGACGACCTTTGTCCCGCGCACCTGCCATGAATACACTCAAACACATCGTCCTCATTGGTGTCGGGCTGATCGGCGGCTCGTTCGTGTTGGACTTGAAACGGCTCGGATTGGTCGATACGGTAACCGGCATCGATTTGGATCGCGACAACCTTGACCGTGCGCTTGAACGACGCGTCATCGATCGCGCCTACACCGAAATTGACGCTTTGAGTATGCACGAAGCGGATTTGGCCGTTATCGCTACGCCTGTTTCCACATTTTCCGACATCTGCCGCGCCGTCCGACCTTATTTGAACGCGCATACTGTGGTTACCGATGTGGGCAGTACCAAACAATCTGCCGTTCAGGCTTTCCGCAGCGTCCTGCCCGAACATTTGTCCCGTTGCATCGCCGCCCATCCGATTGCAGGCTCTGACAGGAGCGGCGCGCTTTCCGCACAGTTCGGATTGTTTCAGGACAGGAAGCTGGTGATCACGCCGCACGGGGAAGAAGATGAAGAGGCCGCCGGCCTGGTTGAAAACCTGTGGCGGGCAGTCGGGGCGAAAACTTTCCGCATGAGCGCGGAAGAACACGATGCCGTTTTTGCCGCCGTTTCCCATATGCCGCATCTTGCCGCCTTCGCTTATGTCCACCAAATCGCCGATCATCCCGACGGTCGGCGCTACCTCGAATTTGCCGCGACGGGCTTCCGTGATTTTACGCGCATCGCATCCAGTCATCCCGCTGTATGGACGGACATCTGCCTTGCCAATAAAAACAGCCTGTTGGATTTGATTGGCGGCCTGCGTACCCAGTTGTCCGAACTCGAACGCATCCTGTCCGAAGAAGACCGCGCCGCCCTTTACCGCTATTTTGCCTCTGCCAAACAAACCCGCGATGAATGGCTGGAGCAGCAATAGTAGGTTTGAAAGAGGCAGTTTCAGACGACCTCCGTATGAATAGATAATTAAACCGGGTCGTCTGAAAACAAAGCTTCGTCAAAACCCTTTATCCGAACAGGACAACTCTTGCTATAATTGCCCGATAGACACAATAAGCCCGCAAAGACACACCATGAGCCACACTCCGTTATTAGACACCATCCATCTGCCGCAGGATTTGCGCAGGCTGGATAAAAGCCTGCTGCCGCAGGTTGCCGCCGAATTGCGGGCATTCCTACTCGAATCCGTCGGTCAAACCGGCGGGCATTTCGCCAGCAATCTGGGCGCGGTCGAGCTGACCATCGCCCTGCACTATGTGTATAACACGCCCGAAGACCATTTGGTTTGGGATGTCGGCCATCAAAGCTATCCGCACAAAATCCTCACCGGCCGCAAAAACCGGATGCACACCATGCGCCGCTACGGCGGCTTGGCGGGTTTCCCCAAACGCAGCGAGTCCGAATACGACGCGTTCGGCGTAGGGCATTCCTCCACCTCCATCGGCGCGGCTTTGGGCATGGCGGCGGCAGACAAGCTCTTGGGCAGCGACCGTCGCAGCGTCGCCATTATCGGCGACGGCGCGATGACGGCGGGTCAGGCGTTTGAAGCCTTGAACTGCGCGGGCGATATGGACGTGAACCTGCTGGTCATCCTCAACGACAACGAAATGTCGATTTCCCCCAACGTCGGCGCGCTGCCGAAATACCTCGCCAGCAACGTCGTGCGCGATATGCGCGGCGTGTTGAGCACCATCAAGGCGCAATCGAGCAAGGTTTTGGACAAGCTGCCCGGCGCGATGGAGCTTGCCCAAAAAGTCGAGCACAAAATCAAAACGCTGGCGGGCGAAGCCGAACACGCCAAGCAGTCGCTGTCTTTGTTTGAAAACTTCGGTTTCCGCTACACCGGCCCCGTGGACGGCCACAACGTCGAGCATCTGGTTGACGTATTGAAAGATTTGCGCGGCCGCAAAGGCCCGCAACTGCTGCACGTCATCACCAAAAAGGGCAACGGCTACAAACTCGCCGAAAACGACCCCGTCAAATACCACGCCGTCGCCAACCTGCCCAAAGACGTTTCAGACGACCTCAAAACCGCAACGTCGTCTGAAAAAGAAAACAAACCCGCCGCCAAACCGACCTATACGCAAGTGTTCGGCCAATGGCTGTGCGACCAGGCGGCGGCAGATTCCCGATTGGCGGCGATTACCCCCGCCATGCGCGAGGGCAGCGGACTGGTTGAATTCGAACAACAATTCCCCGACCGTTATTTCGACGTCGGCATCGCCGAGCAGCACGCCGTTACCTTTGCCGGCGGTTTGGCTTGCGAAGGCATGAAGCCCGTCGTCGCCATTTATTCCACCTTCCTCCAGCGCGCCTACGACCAACTGGTGCACGACATCGCCCTGCAAAACCTGCCCGTTTTGTTTGCCGTCGACCGTGCGGGCATCGTCGGCGCGGACGGCCCGACCCATGCTGGTTTGTACGATTTGAGCTTCTTGCGCTGCGTGCCGAATATGATTGTTGCCGCGCCGAGCGATGAAAACGAATGCCGCCTGCTGCTTTCGACCTGCTATCAGGCAGACGCCCCTGCCGCCGTCCGCTATCCGCGCGGCACGGGAACAGGCGCGCCCGTTTCAGACGGACTCGAAACCGTAGCCATCGGCAAAGGCGTCATTCGCCGCCAAGGCGAGAAAACCGCATTCATCGCCTTCGGCAGCATGGTCGCCCCCGCATCGGCGGTTGCCGACAAACTGAACGCCACCGTCGCCGATATGCGCTTCGTCAAACCGATAGACGAAGAACTCATCGTCCGCCTCGCCCAAAGCCACGACTACATCGTTACCGCCGAAGAAAACGCCGAACAAGGCGGTGCAGGCAGCGCGGTACTGGAAGTGTTGGCGAAACACGGCATCTGCAAACCCGTTTTACTTTTGGGCGTTGCCGATATCGTAACCGAACACGGCGATCCGAAAAAACTTTTGGATGATTTGGGCTTGAGTGCCGACGCGATGGAAAAACGCATACGCGGATGGCTGCCGGCAGCTTGAACTGAAGCTGCGATCGAATAACGCCACCCGTTGCAAGCAATGAATAAAGGTCGTCTGAAAACGGATTTTCAGACGACCTTTGCCATATTTTCGATACGGTTTATTTATCGGCGCATTGCGTGTGGACGGAAATGACGGCTGATGATGTGTGCCGTATCAAAAAAGTCTATGCCGTTGTTTCAAATTACATAGATAATGGGTACAGGTATTTTTCTTTGGACATATCGTGAATCTTTGTTCAGACGACCTGTCGGCGGGCGTCTGAACACGCAGATAGGAACTGACATGCAAAAAAACATCCGCGCAGCCGCCGTGCAAATGATTTCGTCCACCGACCCCGATGCCAACATCGACACCATGAAACGCCTCGTACGCCAAGCAGCCGAACAAGGCGCGGATTGGGTGTTGCTGCCTGAATATTGGCCGCTGATGGGGTGCAAGGATACTGACAAACTGGCTTTTGCCGAACCTTTAGTCGGTAGTAATTTTAGCGAAACCTGCCACACTGGTTTTGGCGAAACCCGCTGCGCTCGTTTTGGCGAAACTCGCTACGCTCGTTTTCAGACGACCTTGAGCGAGACGGCGGCGGAATGCGGCGTGGTGCTGTTCGGCGGCACGATTCCGCTGCAAAGCCCTGACGCGGGCAAAGTGATGAACACGATGTTGGTGTACGACCGCGATGGCACGCAAATCGGGCTGTATCATAAAATGCACCTGTTCGGTTTTTCAGGTTTGGGCGAACGCTATGCCGAGGCGGACACCATCAGCGCGGGCGGCAATGTGCCGAAATTGGCTGCCGACGGCGTGCCGCTTGCCGCAGGTGTGTGCTACGACTTGCGCTTTCCCGAGTTTTTCCGCACCCAGCAGCCGTTTGACGTTTTGCTGCTGCCCGCCGCCTTCACTTACACGACAGGTAAAGCGCATTGGGAATTGCTGCTGCGCGCCCGAGCGGTGGAAAACCAATGCTACGTCATCGCTTCGGCGCAAGGCGGCGAACACGAAAGCGGTAGGCGCACGTTCGGTCATAGCATGATTATCGATCCGTGGGGCGAAATCTTGGACATATTGCCCGAAGGAGAAGGCATCGTCATTGCCGATTTGGACGCTGCGAGGCTGCAAAGTGTACGCACCAGACTGCCCGCTTTGAAGCACAGGTTGTTGTGAAGATGATTAAAACGTGATTCAAGCTTGTATAGTGGATTAAATTTAAACCAGTACGGTGTTGCCTCGCCTTAGCTCAAAGAGAACGATTCTCTAAGGTGCTGAAGCACCAAGTGAATCGGTTCCGTACTATCTGTACTGTCTGCGGCTTCGTCGCCTTGTCCTGATTTAAATTTAATCCACTATATCAGGTGCGTTCATTCGGTTCGCCAAACGGCATAACGTAAAAAAGGTCGTCTGAAAACAGTTTCCATTTTTTGAAACGGTATTTTCAGACGACCTTTGCATTTGGCTAAACGGATAGCGTGTTACGCCAGCCCGTTTTGTTGCGCGTCTTGCAGGCGGGCTTCGAAGTTGCTCAGATTGACGCCTGCTTGTTGTGCGGCAGCGACGACGTCGGCGACGCTTGCGCCGTTTTGCACCTGATGATAGCCCCAGAGCAGGGAACAGCGGGTGCCGGTGCGGCAGTAGGCGAGGACAGGTTGGGGAACGCTTTTGAGCAGGTTTTGGAAAGCGGCGACATCGGCGGCGTTGATGGCGGGCGCGACGATGGGCTGATGGTGGTGTTCGCGGATGCCTGCGGCTTCAAGCCAGCTTTCGACTTGTTTGAACGTAACTTGGTTTTCTTCTTCGCCGTCGGGACGGTTGCAGATGACGGTTTGGATGCCGAGTTTGGCGGCTTCTTGTACGTCTGCTTCGGTCAGTTGCGGGGCGATGTAGAGGTTGTCGGCAAGTTTTTGGATAGACATGGGTTTTCCTTTCTGTAAGTGGTTTTCAGACGACCTCGATCCGGCACTCGAGGTCGTCTGAAAATTAGGCTCGGTCATTATAAAGCCAGTTTTCAAATAATTTGCGGTCGGTAATGTAGAGGACGGCGGTATCGGCTTCGGCGGCTTGGACGGTAATGTCGGCGACGTACAGGATGCCGGTGCGGAAGTAGTGGAGGCGGGCGGTGGCGCCGATGGGGAGTTGCGCCCACTGTGCGGCAAGGTCGGTGCAGGCGTAGCCGTCGACGGCGATGATTTTGTCCTGCGGGCAGAGGGCGGCGTTTTCTGCGCTGCCGCCGTTGAAGACGTGAGTCAGGGTGGCGTGGTCGCTGTTTTGTTTGAACCTTGCGCCGAAGTCGGACGAGGGGGCGGGCGTTTCGGTTGGCGGTTCGTGCAGGAATGCGCCGCCGTGGCTGCGCGGTTGTGCCTGCCATTGCAGTCCGATGCCTATGGTGGCGAGGAGGTCGGCAAGGGGCAGGTCGGCGGTGGTGTAGAGGGTCGTCTGAAAAAAGTCTTCGAGGTCTAGACCGGTAAACGCTTGGCAACGGGCTTGCCATTGTTTTTCGGGGATGCCTTGCCGGGTCTCCAGCCAATCGCGGTAGTGTTGCTGCATGACGCTGTCGAGGGTGTGTCGTCCGTTGCTTTTGCTGCGGATGGCGAGGTCGAGGCAGAGGGCGGCGAGTGCGCCTTTTTGGTAGTAGCTGACGATGGCGTTGGGGCTGTTTTCGTCTTGTTTGTAGAATTTATTCCAAGCGGTGAAGCTGGATTCGGCAAGGCTTTGTTTCAGACGACCTTTGGTTTGCTGCACGCGGGTGATGCTTTGGGCGAGCAGGCGCAGGTAGGCTTCGGGGGCGATGGTGCGGCTTCGGGCGAGGAAGAGGTCGTCGTAGTAGGAGGTGATGCCTTCAAACGCCCAAAGCTGCTCGGTGTAGTTTTCACGGTCGAGGTCGTAAGGGGCGAAGGCGGCGGGTTTGATGGATTTGACGTTCCAGGCGTGGAAGTATTCGTGTGAGAACAGTCCGAGTAGTTGGGTGTAGGCATCGTTGGCGTCGGTCATGCCGTGCGGCGGCAGGCTGTGGCGGTCGGCGAGCAGGGCGGTGCTGCTGATGTGTTCCAGTCCGCCGTAGATGTTGTCGCCGACGTGGAGCAGGAAGAGGTAATGGGTGAACGGGGCAGGGGAGGGGAACATGGCCAGTTCGGTTTCGCAGATTGTGCGGATGTCTGACACGAGGCGGTCGCGGTCGAAATTGGGGTAGTGGCCGCTCAAGGCGATGCGGTGCGGGATGCCGCCGGCTTCGAAATCGAGAAATTCGATGTTGCCCAGTTCGACAGGATGGTCGATTAAGTCGTGGTAGGAGGTCGTCTGAAAGCTGTGGATGCCGGTTTGGGGCAGGGTGGTGGCAATCCGCCATGTTTTCGGCAGGATGGGGAATTCGATTTGGTGCGCGCTGTTTTCTTGTCCGTTTACCTGTAAAAACAGGCACGCGCCGTCAAAGAACCCGCGTTCAGCAGTCAGAAACGAGCCGCGGACGGACAGGTCGTAGGCGTAAACGGTGTAGTAAATTTCCCACTCGCCGGACTGCGGGGCGGTGCGCCACCGGTTTTTTTTGACTTGGGTCAGATGGGCATATTCTCCGTTGCAAAAAGCGCGGATGGTGGTGATGTGGCGGGAGAAGTCGCGTATCAGATAGCTGCCGGGAACCCAGTTCGGCAGGCTGATTTCTGTTTCCAAATCATGTTCTTGTCGGAATGTTAGGCGGATATGCCACTCGTGGGCGAGCGGGTTGGGGGTGATTTTGTAATTAATCATGACTATTAATGCATTTGTTAAATTTTATGAATAAAAAGGTCGAATTATGCAGTTTGATTTATATCGATAAAGTCCCCTTCAAAAGGGAGGCTTGAAAAAATAAAGTGGCGCTGCCGGGAAGGTTTTTAAATAATAATATGATTATAAAGTAAAAAATATAAAAAATCGATAAAGCCGCCAGATGGAGTGAAATGTAATTCCGCTTGGCTAGGCTTGTCTTATATGTTAAATTTAGAAAAATTTAAACCTAGCCCTTATTGCGTTTGTTCAAAACGCATACGGCAAAGTGAGATAAAAAATTTTTATTCCCATAATTCATGGAGACTCTCATGGACACACAAACTTATAACTACAAAGTGGTGCGCCAGTTCGCCATCATGACCGTAGTTTGGGGTATTGTGGGCATGTTGGTCGGTGTCATCGTTGCCGCCCAATTGTTCGCCCCGGCCCTTGATTTATCAGATGTCGGCCCTTGGTTCCACTTCGGCCGCCTGCGTCCGTTGCACACCAATGCGGTGATTTTTGCGTTCGGCGGTTGCGGTCTGATGGGTACATCATACTACGTTGTTCAACGTACCTGTAATGCACGCCTGTTCGGCGGTTGGCTGCCGGCATTTACCTTCTGGGGCTGGCAGGCAGTTATCGTTGCGGCAATCGTCAGCCTGCCTTTGGGTTATACCCAAGCTAAAGAGTATGCCGAATTGGAATGGCCTATCGACATCCTGATCGCTTTGGTTTGGATTGCTTACGCCATCGTATTCTTCGGTACGATTGCCAAACGTAAAATCAAACACATCTACGTTGCCAACTGGTTCTACGGCGGTTTCATTTTGGCCGTTGCTCTGTTGCACATCGTCAATAACCTGAGCATTCCTGCGGGCTTCATGAAATCCTATCCGGTTTATGCGGGCGCAATCGATGCTATGGTTCAATGGTGGTATGGCCACAATGCCGTAGGTTTCTTCCTGACCGCAGGCTTCTTGGGCATGATGTACTACTTCGTGCCGAAACAGGCAGGTCGTCCGGTTTATTCTTACCGCCTGTCCGTCGTCCACTTCTGGGCTTTGATTTTCACCTACATGTGGGCAGGTTCCCACCACTTGCACTATACCGCGCTGCCTGACTGGACTCAGTCCTTGGGTATGGTGTTGTCCCTGATTCTGTTCGCACCTTCTTGGGGCGGTATGATTAACGGTATTATGACTTTGTCCGGCGCATGGGACAAACTGCGTACCGACCCTATCTTGAAATTCTTGATCGTTTCCCTCTCCTTCTACGGTATGTCCACCTTCGAAGGTCCGATGATGTCTATCAAATCCGTCAACGCTTTGAGCCACTACACTGACTGGACCGTTGCACACGTTCATGCCGGCGCATTGGGCTGGGTGGGCTTCGTGACCATTGGTTCCGTGTACTACATGATTCCCCGCCTGTTCGGTAAAAATGAAATGTACAGCACCAAATTGGTGGAAGCACACTTCTGGATTGCGACCATCGGCGTGGTTCTGTATATCGCCTCCATGTGGATTGCAGGGGTATTGCAAGGTCTGATGTGGGGTTCTTTGAATGCGGACGGTACTTTGACCTACTCGTTTGTAGAGTCAGTTAAACGCACCATGCCTTTCTACATGATTCGTTTCACCGGCGGCCTGCTGTACCTGAGCGGTATGTGTATCATGGCATACAACGTTTACCGTACGGCCATCAGTGGCAAAGCGGTTGATGCCGAGATTCCCGCGGTGTCTCAAACCCAGCACCACTAAAAACATAAGAAAAGGCTACCAAAATGAAATTACAACAATTAGCTGAAGAAAAAGTCGGCGTCCTGATTGTATTTACCCTGCTTGTAGTCAGCGTAGGCCTGTTGATTGAAGCCGTGCCGCTGTTCTTTACTAAGGCAGTCACCCAGCCTATTGAAGGTGTGAAACCTTATAACGCTTTGCAAGTGGCTGGTCGCGACATCTATATCCGCGAGGGTTGTTACAACTGTCACTCTCAAATGATCCGTCCGTTCCGTGCGGAAACCGAACGTTACGGCCACTACTCCGTTGCCGGCGAGTCTGTTTATGACCATCCGTTCCAATGGGGTTCCAAACGTACCGGTCCGGACTTGGCACGTGTCGGCGGCCGCTATTCCGACGAATGGCACCGCATCCACCTGCTGAATCCGCGCGACGTTGTGCCGGAGTCCAATATGCCCGCTTTCCCATGGCTTGCCCGCAACAAAGTCGATGCCGAAGCAACCGTGGCGCATATGAAAGCCCTGCGTAAAGTCGGTACGCCTTACAGCGATGAAGAGATTGCCAAAGCACCTGAAGCCTTGGAAAACAAATCGGAGCTGGATGCGGTGATTGCATACCTGCAAGGCTTAGGCTTGGCATTGAAAAACGTAAGGTAACATCATGGACGTAAACTGGGCCCGCTCGCTCTTTACTGTTTGGGTTTTTATCAGCTTTATCTTAGTGCTTTATATCGTTTTCAACCGACGCAATAAAAAGAACTACGATGATGCCGCCAACAGTATTTTCGAAAATGATGAGGATAAAGAGTCGTCTGAAAAAGACGGGCGATAACAGTTTAGTCCGTGATCACGGAGCAAAATAATGAACACAGCAACCCAATTTACCAGCAATTTCTGGAATATATACATTGCAGTCATCGTCGTGCTCAGCTTTATCGGCTTGGCATGGCTGCTGCTTTCCCAAAACGTTGTGAAGCGTCCTAAAAAGGGCGAAGAGGTCAAAACGACAGGCCATCAATGGGACGGTATCGAAGAATACAACAACCCGTTGCCACGCTGGTGGTTTTGGCTGTATGTCTGCACTTGGTTGTTCGGTATCGGCTACCTGGTCATGTATCCGGGTTTGGGCGATTATAAAGGACAGTGGAAATGGAGCAGCCACGGACAATATGATCAGGAAATGGCTAAAGCAGATCAGAAGTACGGCAAAGTTTATGCCAAGTTTGCCAATATGCCGATTGAGCAAGTGGCAAAAAATCCTGAAGCACGCGCCATCGGTCAAAACCTCTTCAATACCTACTGTATCCAATGTCACGGTTCTGATGCCAAAGGTTCCAAAGGCTTCCCGAATTTGACCGACAACGATTGGTTGTGGGGCGGCGAACCTGAGAAAATCCACGAGACCATTGAAAAAGGCCGTACGGCGACGATGGCGGCATGGGGTCCTGCATTGGGTGAAGAGCGGGTAAAAGATGTGGCAAACTATGTCATGTCCTTATCCAAATCCAAAGACCAATACGATGAAGAACGTGCCGC
>ENA-OWLC01000408-OWLC01000408.1-metagenome-genome-assembly--contig:-NODE-408-length-11563-cov-4.253823_pt1 | contig 11563 bp, 10 predicted proteins | sample MGYA00245344_ERZ651092 | MGnify/ENA primary metagenome ERZ651092 (study PRJEB26857, sample SAMEA4031755) | metagenome | biome: human; feature: oral; material: saliva | place: Philippines | collected 2014... | reverse complement strand
AAAACATATAATTTTTAGTTGTCGGTCATACCTTAATAAATCTGGGTGATAGTGCCGTAGTTGAAAATACCGCTTTGGTAGTATGCGTCGCTTGATGCAGTTGAGCCTTTCACCTTAAGACTGCCATCATTCGTGAACGTGAGAGCCTTGCCGTCAGCATTCCACACGCCCACGCTCTTCTCTGAAGTAACGGTGTTGTTGCCAATGAGATAAATGGTTAAACCGTCGGTTTTGTTGTCAATGCCAATTCCACTGCCGTTGTAGTCTTCGTCAGCAGTGTTGCTGATGGTGGCATTGTCGAGCGTAAGCGTCTTGGTGGCGTTGTCGTACTTCGCCTTGCCTGTTACGCCTTTAATCTTAGAGAGGTCGTTGCAGTTGTCAGAGGTAACCTGCGTGCCGGCAATGTAGAGGTCGTACTTGGTTTGTGCCTGTGCTGTACCTGTCCACATCATCGCTACTGTAGCGAGGAAGGGTAAAAACGTTTGTTTCTTCATGATTTTTTTTGTTTTTAATGATTGGTGATTTAGGATAAAATAGTTTTAATTGATTCCGCCCATTTTAGTATAAGGGCGAACCAGTTGCAAATATAAATCTTTTTTCCAAGAATAGCAAGGTATTGCAAGAATGATTTTGTTAGTTCGTATATTTTCTGTATTTTTGCATTGTAAATAGAATATCCACTATGTCTGAACAGATAACAAAGACTAATCAAGAGTTTAAAGAAGTTTTAAGCGAATGCAAGGCACTCTTCTACAAGAAGCTACACGATTATGGTGCTTCGTGGAGAATACTGCGTCCGTCATCGCTTACCGATCAACTATTTATAAAAGCGAAACGTATTCGTTCTATAGAGATAACGAACGAGAACCATGTTGGTGAAAGCGTTAGAGGAGAATTTATAGCCCTTATCAATTATGGAATAATTGGCTTGATACAACTAACACACCCATTTGTCGATACAGTGGATATTTCTCCAGACGAAGCAACAAAGCTCTACGAACAATACGAAAAAGCTACTTATGAACTAATGTTAAAGAAGAATCACGACTATGGCGAGGCATGGCGAGATATGCGCATAAGTAGCTACACCGACTTTATTCTCACAAAAATAGAACGTGTGAAAGAAATAGAGAACATAAAGGGTGCTACTTTGGTGAGCGAAGGTATAGATGCAAACTATATGGATATTATTATTTACGCAGTATTTGGAGCTATAAAACTAAGAGATGAGTAGACTAAAATCAATATTAGTAAACATCTGTAGGCTTTTACTTGCCATCACATTTATTTTCTCTGGATTTGTAAAAGCAATAGACCCGCTCGGTTCACAATATAAGATAGGCGACTATCTTACAGCTTTAGGTATGGCGGGGAAGATACCTGAATGGGTGCAACTAATACTCTCCATATCGCTTTCTGGTGCAGAATTTACGTTGGGAATATTACTTCTATTAGCAATTCGCCGACGTTTGGTAAGCAAATTGGCATTTGTGCTAATGTTAGGAATGACATTAATAACATTGTGGCTCACTATTAGCAACCCTATACAAGACTGTGGTTGTTTTGGCGATGCTATACACCTTACAAATAGCCAGACATTTATAAAGAACTTAGTACTGCTCGTTGCCTCAATAGTCGTTATGCGGTTGCCACTCTATCAGGTACGCTTTATTTCTAAAACCAATCAATGGATAGCAACCTACTTCACAATGATATTCATAGTTATAGTGTCGCTACTAAGTCTTTACCACTTGCCTTTGTTCGATTTTAGACCATATTATATAGGACAGAATATTCTGAAAGGAATGCAAATACCCAAAGGAGCAAAGCAAACAAAATATAAAACAACATTTATTTGCACCAAGAATGGAGTTCAGAAAGAGTTTAACGAAAATAATTATCCTTACAACGATAGCACGTGGGTATTTGTAGATACAAAACAAGAAGTAATAGAGAAAGGATACGAGCCACCTATTCACGACTTCTCCATCACTGACGAAAAGACAGGAGAAGACCTTACAGAACAGATCTTAAATAAAGACGGATATACCTTCTTGCTTGTATCGCCTATGCTCGAAGTGGCACAAGACAGAAACTTTGGCGATATTGAAGGCATATACGAATATGCAAAAGAAAACGGATATGCTTTCTATGGACTCACAGCAAGTACCGATAAAGGCATAAAACATTGGCGCGATATAACAGGAGCCGAGTATCCTTTTTATGTTACCGATGGCACAACATTGAAAACAATGATAAGAAGCAATCCTGGACTATTATTGCTCTATAAGGGAACTATAATAAACAAGTGGAATCACAACGATATACCAAAGGTTGCAGAACTAAATGCACCTTTAAACTTGCTTACTATTGGGCACGAACCAGAAAGCAGTACGTGGAAGAAAATACTAACAATGATACTCTGTTACGTGCTCCCACTAATACTACTTATTGTTGCCGACCGTTTCTGGGCATGGACAAAATGGGTACAGAAACGCGAGAAATGGATAAAAGAGAAAGAACAAAGGCTCTTAAAGAACGAACAAAGTAAGAAACTTTATCAACTTTTAAAACGTAAAAGAAATATGAGAAAGAAAATTGTAGCAGGCAATTGGAAGATGAACGAGACCCTGCAAGAAGGTGTTGCATTAGCAAAAGAGATTAATGACGCATTGAAGGCAGACAAACCAAACTGTGATGTTGTAATCTGCACTCCTTTCATTCACTTAGCAAGTGTAGCTGATGTATTGGATAAGGAATTAGTAAAGCTGGGTGCTGAAAACTGCGCTGATAAAGAAAAAGGTGCTTACACTGGCGAGGTTTCTGCTGCAATGGTAAAGAGCACAGGTGCAGAATATGTTATACTCGGACACTCTGAGCGTCGCCAATACTATGGCGAAACAGCCGAAATACTGAAAGAGAAAGTAGAATTGGCTCTTGCTAATGGACTAAAGATCATTTTCTGCTGTGGTGAAACATTAGAAGAACGTGAGGCTAACAAGCAGAATGAAGTGGTAAAGGCTGAACTCGAAGGCTCTGTTTTCCATCTCAGTGCAGAGGCTTGGAAGAATATTATACTTGCATACGAGCCAATTTGGGCTATCGGGACTGGTAAAACTGCAACATCAGACCAGGCAGAAGAGATGCTTGCATACATTCGTTCTATCGTAGCAGAAAAATATGGTAAAGATGCTGCAAGCGAAACAAGTATTCTTTATGGTGGAAGCTGCAAAGCAAGTAATGCACCAGAATTATTTTCTAAGCCTAATATTGATGGTGGCTTGATAGGTGGAGCATCTTTAAAAGCTGCCGATTTCAAAGGCATTATCGATGCTTGGAAAAAGTAAAAACAAATAGATAAAATACCTGAGGGTCGCTAATTGCAAGTATTGGCGATTCTCAGGCACTTTATAGAAATAAAAGAAATGAAGAAAATCCTTGTTATATTGGTCGTTGCATTCCTTAGATGTTTAGCAGTAGGAGCACAGGGCACGGTTACAGTTACCCAGAGCGAGGATATTGATGCTCTGGTAAATGGAAAGAAAAATGCCAAAATAAACAAAAAGAAACAACAGCCACAATCGCAAGGGACAGTGCGAAAGCCTTCTATGCCATCTATTTCTACTCCACGAGTAGAGCCCAGAATAACACCTCCAGATATTTCTTCCTCTCCTAATACAGAAGCTTACCCACGAACGAAACTTGTACGAAAGAAAGTACGTCGTGCATTGGTAGACCCTATTGACGGTACTGCTGTAAAACAAACTGTAACAAAACGAGTATGGAAAGGTATTAAAAAGGTGAGAGGCTTTAGAGTGTTAGCATATTCAGGTGGAAATACAAGAGTAGCCAGGCAAGAAGCTGAACGATGGGGACAAAAGGCTAAAGAAATTCTACAGACAGAACCTATATATGTTCATTTCTATTCTCCTCGTTGGATGTGCCAGATAGGAAATTACACAAGCTACGAACAAGCACGAAAGGTGATGAGGCGTTTAAAGAAAGAAGGCTTTACCCAAGCAAACGTTATAAGAACGATGGTTACAATAGAAACGACCAAAGTGATAGGCGATACATACGATATGGATTATTAATCTGCTTCATTCTATATTGCCAAACGGACACTTTAAATCAGGCAACTAACTTCAAGAAATGGTCAGCCAAATTCAGAAATCAGTCGACTATTTTTGTTTTGTTAGACGAGCGAACTACTTTCATCAGACAGTAGAATAAGCCTTAACAAACAAATGAATAGGTTTCACCTATAGAAATAGTTCGTCTTAGATGACTGAACAAACATTATTATAAGATAATTTTATACGATTTACCCAGAACTAACAATGAAATCAAACATTGAATTTCGCGAAGGTCTTGATGAACTCGCAGGACATTACCGACACGTATTGCAGCTTTTAGGAGAGAATCCAGACAGAGAAGGACTCGAAAAGACGCCAATGCGTGTAGCTAAAGCAATGCAAGTACTGACACGCGGTTACACACAAGATCCACAAAAGGTGCTCACCGATGCACTGTTTGCAGAAGAATACAACCAAATGGTGATTGTAAAAGATATTGATTTCTTCTCTATGTGCGAACACCACATGTTGCCTTTCTATGGCAAAGCACACGTCGCATACATTCCCAATGGATACATTACAGGCTTAAGCAAGGTGGCACGCGTAGTAGATATATTCAGCCATCGCCTACAAGTACAGGAAAGATTAACCCAACAAATAAAGGATTGCATACAAGACACATTGCACCCACTAGGTACAATGGTTGTGATAGAAGCAAAACACATGTGTATGCAGATGCGTGGTGTAGAGAAACAAAACTCCATAACAACTACTAGTGCATTTAGCGGAGCATTCAATCAAGCAAAAACACGCGAAGAGTTTATGAACCTTGTACACTCCGACAAGATGCGTATATAAATAGACCATTGATAAGAAAGAAATTGTTGAATCAATAAGAATAGAACAAAACGTAATAATATGAAGTTTATTTCATGGAATGTAAACGGTCTTCGGGCTTGTGTAACAAAAGGATTTAAAGAAAGTTTCATGGAATTGAATGCTGACTTCTTTTGTCTGCAAGAAACGAAAATGCAAGAGGGGCAACTCGATATAACTTTCGATGGTTACGAATCATATTGGAATTATGCTGATAAGAAAGGCTATTCAGGTACAGCTATCTTCACAAAGCACAAGCCCATAAATGTGTACTATGGTCTAGATATAGACGAACACGATCACGAAGGCAGGGTTATTACGCTAGAAATGGAGACTTTCTTTCTTGTAACGTGCTATACACCTAACTCGCAAGATGGGCTAAAACGATTAGACTATAGAATGAAATGGGAAGACGATTTCCAAGCATACATAAAACAATTGGATAAGAAAAAACCAGTAGTAATATGTGGCGACTTAAATGTTGCACACGAGGAAATTGATTTAAAGAATCCAAAGACGAATAGGAAAAACGCTGGTTTTACTGACGAGGAACGAGCTAAGATGACTCAATTTCTTAATAATGGTTTTATAGATAGCTTCCGGACGCTTTATCCAGAGCAGATAACTTATTCGTGGTGGTCGTATAGATTCAAAGCAAGAGAAAAGAATGCTGGTTGGCGTATTGATTATTTCTTACTATCAAACCGCCTACGCAATCAACTCATAGATGCCAAAATACATACAGAAGTGTATGGTAGCGACCATTGTCCTGTAGAAGTTGAACTGAATTTATAGCATTGTGCGCGAGCCAATCAAAATATTACTGCTATTAGTTATTGCATTAGCCATTGTTTTGGGCTACGCATTTGTGCCAAAAGAAATAGCTTTTGGCACATTCTCACTAAAAAAAATTAGTCTTACACAACTGTGTCTATCGCCTCATAACGATACAACTGCGCAACCACACCCAACGAAACCAAAACTATTTAGGCATCATCAAACTTTTTTATTCATAGGCGATTCGATGGTTGAAGGGCTTTCTCGACGGCTCGGCGATTACGCTGAAGAAAATGGACACAAACTTTACACTGTTATATGGTATGCCTCTACCACAGAGAAGTGGGCAAAATCGCAAACAATAGAGCACTTTATAAACGAATATAAACCCTCTTACATTTTGCTTTGCTTAGGAAGCAATGAACTTTTTGTAAACGATTTAGATGCAAGAGAAGCGTATATAAAAACCATTTTAAATAAGCTGGGCAACTTTCCTTACGTTTGGATTGGTCCGGCTAGCTGGAATGGAGATACTGGAATTATTGATTTAATAAAGAAACATGCCCAACAGGGTTGTTTTTTTGATAGCAGAGGTTTGAAACTTAAGCGTGGTCCCGACCATTATCACCCCACGTGGCAAGCTGCAGCTCTATGGTTAAATAAGGTTGCTACATTTATGAATAGCCCTAAAGTTGCCTATCCGGTAGCCCTAAACATTCCTCGCCAACACCATAAGGCTACTCATACTAAAGTTTTGCAACCTTCTTTCAACGGATATTAACAAGAAACGATGATAAGTTTTAAACAAACAATACACGAATTAAGTTCCTTTCTGACGACTCCTAATTCAGGTTGGTCGTTCTGTACATTGTCGTTTTTGGCAGTCTTTATCATATTCTTTGCAGGCTATCTTTATATAAACAAATATCAAAAGGCATGGCAAAAGGCATACGTTGTATTATTCGGACTGATGTTTGCTTATAAGGCAAACGGCACTTTAATGGTTCTGCTGCCTACCACTACACTGCTTTCGTGGTTTCTTACTAAAAAGATGATGCGGCTACGGCGTGGAAAACCTCGCAAAATAGGTTTCTCCATTGTTATATTAATAGAACTGATGCCACTACTCTACTATAAATATTCTAATCTCACACTCGATGTTGTGAACCATTTGTTGCGAAGTAATTTTGCGCCTTTGCAACTATTATTGCCCATTGGTATATCGTTTTACACCTTTCAAGCAATTAGTTATACGATAGATGTATACAAAGAACACTTCACCAAGAAAACAAATTTGTTGGACTATTGTTTTTATCTAACTTTCTTTCCACTACTAATAGCAGGTCCCATTACACGTGCACACATACTAATTCCACAGATAAACACTCCACAACTTACAAATAAACAACTCATAAATACAGGGTTATGGCTCATTATCTGTGGTATGTTAAAAAAGGCTCTGGTAGCCGACTACTTGGCGCAATATAACAATTGGATTTTTGCAGACCCACTGGCTTATACAGGTTTTGAGAATTTAATGGGAGTTTTAGGCTTCACACTACAGATTTATTGTGATTTCTCGGGATATAGCGATATGGCTATTGGCATTGCAGCACTAATGGGTTTCCAACTACCCAACAATTTTAACTCGCCATACCAAAGTTTAAACCTCACCGAATTTTGGCATCGTTGGCACATAACACTTTCACAATGGTTTCGCGACTATATTTATATTCCACTGGGTGGAAACAGAAAAGGTGAACTAAATACTTATAGAAACACCATTATTACTATGACTATTGCAGGTTTGTGGCATGGAGCATCGGGAATGTTTGCTTTGTGGGGAAGCCTACACGGCATTGGTTTAACGGTCCATAAGTTTGCGTGCAACAGAGGTTTTAATAAAATTCCCAACACCATATATGTAAAGATTTTCTGTTGGACAATAACTTTCACCTATATATCTGTTGCGTGGATATTCTTCCGTTCACACGACATTCATACAGCTCTTAATATTATTGGTAAGATAACTACCGATTTACACCTGATAGACATTCAGAACTTTATAAATGCCCGCTTACTATGGATAATGCTATTAGCAGTAAGTTTGGAGCTACACTCTATTCGACAGAGCGATTATAAGTGGCTTCAACAAAAGTTTATTGCACTACCATGGATTGCCAAATTAGTAATCTTCCTATTTGTTTTGCAGCTTGTTATAAACCTAAGCCAGAACAATATTCAACCCTTTATTTATACCCAGTTTTAAGGCTGGGCAGAAATAAACTAAAGATATTTAAACAATGTCTATGGGTACTTTTAATTCAAATAAATAGCTCGTATATTTTAGAAAAAACAGCCATACGACAGCTACTTTTATTTCAGATATCTATCACGATCGTCTCAGATATCTATCACGATCGTCTCAGATATCTATCAGTTACAAATTAGATATCAAAAAAAATGGCAACCTTTATAAGGCTATGTTATAATAGCAAAAAGGTGATTATTTAGATGAGAATTACGAAATCCTTTATTCTGTAATGTTCTGATTCCAGAATAGACATAGACTTTATCTGCCACTTTATAGTACAGAGAAAGTCTATGCTAAGTAAGAACAGAAAGTTAAAATACTTACCTCTTTAACCAATCATTTAGAGCGTAATGCTTACCATTACTTATTAAACCCAAATTTAGTAATTAGAGGTTCGCAATAAAACTAAATCTATCTATCTTTAACTGATTGCTATTAAATAAATTCTTGTTGTTTTAACGCATCTAATAAATTTTTCGACATCGCTTCGTTATCGCTTTTCTTGTATCGTATATCGGTAAATATTTGCGCCAACGTCTCAGTATGGTTTATTTCTACAAAGTGTTTATTTTCTTTCAACGATTCTTTCACCTTATAATATAAGTCTATACTTTCAGCTGTATAATCCGTGTAAGTTTCTTCGTGCAGAATACTCTCAATGGGTAATCTGTCTGGTTGTTCAGGCACTTCATCAGGCCAGCCAATTGTAAGCGTAGCCACAGGCATAACTAACTTTGGAAGTTTAAGCAATTCTATAATCGCCTTTGAATTATATATGGTTGTTCCAAGAAAGCACGTCCCAAGTCCTTCTGCTTCTGCTAAATTTGTGAATGTCTGGCAATAAAGTAAGGCATCTGTAGCCGCATTCATAAACGAAAGAAAATTGTTGTAACCAGGAGTTCCCTTTCTATTCTCTGCCCAAATAGTGGTTCTACGGAAGTCGGCACAAAATGTTAATACCACAGCTGCATTTTCTACCATTGGCTGATTAAAATGTGCAGGCGCTAATTTGTGTTTCATTTCACTGTTACGTGTTACAACAACCGAGTAAAGTTGCAAATTCCCCATAGTTGGAGTTCGTTCAGCCTTACTCAAAAGTTCCTTTAAAAGAGCATTAGAAACCTCTCTGTTATTGTATTTTCTAATGCTTCTACGATTGAATATATTGTTCATTTTAGAAAATTTTAGGCTACAAAGTTAAACAAAAGTTTTCTGTTTTGGAAAACAATTAGTAACTTCGCAACCGCATTTTTTACTAGACAAATTAATGAAAGAGAACAAAACATACTCATTTGACGAAGCATTTGAGGCCTCGCTGAGGTATTTTGACGGTGATGAATTAGCCGCAAGAGTTTGGGTAAACAAGTATGCTATGAAGGATAGCTTTGGCAATATATACGAAAAATCGCCAGAAGATATGCATTGGCGCATTGCCAACGAAATAGCTCGCATAGAAAAGAAGTACAAAAATCCTATTAGTAAAGAAGAAATCTTCCATCTGTTAGATCATTTCCGCTATATAATACCAGCAGGAAGTCCAATGACAGGAATAGGAAACAACTACCAAATAGCCTCACTCTCAAACTGTTTTGTGATAGGACTTGATGGCGATGCCGACTCTTATGGTGCAATCTTGCGTATAGACGAAGAGCAAGTTCAATTAATGAAACGCCGTGGAGGAGTAGGACACGACCTCAGTCACGTGCGCCCAAAAGGTTCACCTGTAAACAATTCAGCCCTTACCTCAACAGGCTTAGTACCATTTATGGAGCGATACTCTAATAGTACACGCGAAGTAGCACAAGATGGTCGCCGTGGTGCATTAATGCTTTCCGTAAGTATTAAGCACCCCGATACTGAAGCTTTTGTAGATGCAAAGATGGAAGAAGGTAAAGTTACAGGCGCAAACGTATCAGTAAAAATTACCGATGGCTTTATGGAAGCAGCCGTAAACGATACTCCTTTTGAACAACAATTCCCTATTGATGCAGAAAAACCAAGCTTCAAAAAAGAAATTTCTGCCAAAAAGTTGTGGGATAAAATAGTACACAACGCATGGAAGAGTGCTGAGCCTGGTGTTCTTTTTTGGGATACAATTATTAGAGAGAGTATTCCAGATTGCTATGCCGACTTAGGTTTCCGTACAGTTTCTACCAATCCCTGTGGCGAAATTCCATTGTGTCCATACGATAGCTGTCGCTTGCTATCTATCAATCTTTACGCTTACGTAAAGAATCCATTTACAAAAGACGCAACTTTCGATTTCGATTTATTCAAGAAGCACGCTGTTTTGGCACAACGCTTAATGGACGACATTGTAGATTTAGAGATGGAGAAGATAGATCATATAATGGAAAAAATTAAGCATGACCCACAAAGCGACGAAGTGAAACTAGCCGAATACCACCTTTGGGAAAAGATAAAAGAAAAGAGTGGAAAAGGACGCCGTACAGGAGTAGGAATAACAGCCGAAGGTGATATGATAGCTGCTATGGGCTTACGCTACGGAACAGAAGAAGCAACTAAATTTGCTGTAGATGTGCATAAAACACTGGCACTGTCTGCTTATCGTTCATCGGTTACTATGGCACAAGAACGTGGCGCCTTTACTATCTTTGATGCAAAACGAGAAGAAAAGAATCCATTTGTGTTACGCATAAAAGAGGCAGATTCACAACTCTATGCCGATATGCAGAAATATGGTCGTCGTAACATTGCCTGCTTAACAATTGCACCTACAGGAACAACTTCACTTATGACACAAACTACTTCGGGTATCGAACCAGTATTTATGCCAGTTTATACACGTCGTAGAAAAGTTAATCCGAACGATACAGATGTACACGTCGATTATGTAGACGAGGTTGGCGATTCATTTGAAGAATACATTGTTTATCACAAGAAATTTTTAGAATGGATGAAGATAAACGGATTCGATACAACAAAGAAATATACACAAGCAGAGATAAACGACCTTGTAAAACAGTCGCCTTACTATAAAGCTACCGCTAACGATGTAGATTGGCTCATGAAGGTTCGGATGCAAGGAGCTATTCAGAAATGGGTAGACCACTCTATCTCTGTAACAGTAAATCTACCAAACAATGTAGATGAAGCATTGGTAAACAAACTTTACGTAGAGGCCTGGCGCTCTGGTTGCAAGGGGTGCACCATTTATCGCGACGGTTCTCGTTCAGGCGTTATGATTTCTGTTTCGAAGAAAGATAAGAAAAAGAAAAACGAAAAAGAAAAAACCTTTGGGCGTTTGAAGTATATTCGGCATGATTGGTGGAGTGAATAGATGAGCTTTGCAAAAGTACCTGCGAGTAAGACGACCATCCGTAATTTTCGCACACAAGTATTTTAAGGTGTTGAGTTGTAAATTATTCATCTGCGAAAACGACTTGCCTATATCTGATAAATAGGCTATAATACTTGCATACTATAGTTAGCTTTGAGAGTTTGATTAAGAAGTAACTATATTAATATAAATAATGACAGCAGACCGAGAGGTTTGTTT
>ENA-OWLC01000398-OWLC01000398.1-metagenome-genome-assembly--contig:-NODE-398-length-11693-cov-7.398780_pt1 | contig 11693 bp, 7 predicted proteins | sample MGYA00245344_ERZ651092 | MGnify/ENA primary metagenome ERZ651092 (study PRJEB26857, sample SAMEA4031755) | metagenome | biome: human; feature: oral; material: saliva | place: Philippines | collected 2014 | study... | reverse complement strand
TTGTCTTCCGTATGCGTGAGTTCGAACAGATGGAGATGCAGTTCTTCTGCCAGCCAGGAACCGAGATGAAGTGGTTTGAATACTGGAAGAAGCATCGTTTGGCATGGCATGAGGGTCTTGGTATGGGTGATGAAAACTATCGTTTCCACGACCACGAGAAGTTGGCTCACTATGCTAATGCAGCAACAGATATTGAGTTCCATATGCCATTCGGCTTCAAGGAGGTTGAGGGTATTCACTCACGTACTAACTTTGACCTTTCTCAGCATGAGAAGTACTCTGGCCGTCAGGTAAAGTACTTCGACCCAGAGCGCAATGAGAACTATACTCCATACGTAGTAGAAACATCTATTGGTGTTGACCGTATGTTCCTTTCTGTTATGTGTCACAGCTATACAGAGGAGGCATTGGAGAACGGTTCAAGTCGTGTTGTCTTGAAGTTGCCAGAGCCATTGGCACCTGTTAAGTGTGCAGTTCTTCCTTTGGTTAACAAGGATGGTCTGCCAGAGAAGGCGCAGGAGATTGTGAATAGTCTGAAGTTCCATTTCAATACACACATGGAGGCTAAGGATTCTATTGGTAAGCGTTACCGTCGTCAGGATGCTATTGGTACTCCTTTCTGTGTGACAGTAGATGGCGATACTTTGACAGACAACACAGTTACATTGCGTTATCGTGACTCTATGAAGCAGGAGCGTGTACCAGTTGAGAAGCTGCGTGAGATTATTGAAGACCGCGTATCTATCACTGCTCTGCTGAAGAAGATTGATATTGACTAATTAAAAGAAGGATAGCAGAGTAGGCTTTTTAGATTCTAATAGAGTATCAAAGTTCTCTATTGTTTCTAATAATCCCACTCCGCTATCCCTTTCTGATTTAAATAAAAGACTATGACAAAGAAAATAAAGATGCTTATTCGTCGTGCTGCAGGTGTCTTCTGCTTGGGCGGAATGCTGCTTTCTGCAGGTCTCTTTACCTCTTGTACAGAGAATGATAACACTGTAGAGGAATTTGCAAATTGGCAGTCGAAGAACGAAACTTATTGGAATAAGCTTTATACTACAACGCAACAGAAAATTAAAAGTGGGGACACCTCTTGGAAGATAATACTTAATTATACTTTCCAAAATCAGAAACAGACTTCTGGTTCTGCACTTACTTATAGTCCTGAGGATTATATCATTGCACATGTAGAGCAGGCTGGAGCAGGCACAGCAAGTCCGTTGTATTCTGATTCTGTGTCTATGCACTATATGGGTCGTCTGATTCCATCTACGACTTATACGTCAGGGCTTATCTTTGATAAGTCATGGTCGAATGATACTTTTAATGCAATAACGTCACGTCCAGCACATAGCTTCATAGGTCTTACCTATAATTCAGAGGGTAAGGCGGTAAGTCTTGTTGATGGATTTACAACAGCTTTGATGTCAATGCATCGTGGTGATCATTGGACAGTGTATATCCCTTATCAGTTGGGTTATGGTGCGAGTGCTTCGGGTATGGTGCCAGCTTACTCAACGCTTATCTTTGATCTTCGACTGGTTGATTTCTCTCACCCTGGTACAAAGTTGAAGGATTCATAATTTAAGGAGTATTGTCATAGCCTTTTTGAAAGGTCTGAATGACCTTTAGTCTTATAGGTAGGGACACAAGTTCCCGTGTGTTCGACTCAATAATAGCAGTGAACAGACGGGAGCAAGGTCCCTATTTTACTTTTAATAATTCGATATTCTTAGCGAGGGGCTTTTGTTTACTATCTCTCTTTAAGCTCTCATTATTTATTATTCAGTTTCTCATTTATTCCAAATTATAGTTTCCCGTGCGTATATCCTTTAGTAAGTCTGTTACTGAAAGTCTTCTTGCCAAGATTCGTAGTGGTGAGATGATGAGCAGGAATGAGAAGTTTAATCTCATTATCCAACTCAGTATCCCATCTATCTTAGCGCAGGTGACGACAGTTCTAATGTTCTATATTGATGCGGGAATGGTGGGCTCGTTGGGTGCTGAACCATCAGCAGCTATTGGACTTGTCGAACCGGCGACATGGCTTTTCTTCTCTTTAGTGAGTGCAGTGACAATGGGCTTTTCAGTTCAGGTAGCTCACTTTATTGGCGCTAACGACTTTGCAAAGGCGCGTGCGGTGATGCGTCATGGTTATATTTTCGGACTATGCTTTGCGTTGTTTTTATTGCTGATAACTTTTCTTATCGGTTCTCGCCTTCCTGTATGGTTGGGTGGTGGTGCTGATATCCAACATGATGCAACTGTTTACTTCCTTATATTCTCTCTAATTATTCCCTTCCACCTTATTGAATATATGTCAGCAGCTATGCTGAAGGTGTCGGGTGATATGCGTCGTCCGAGTTTTATGGCGATATTAATGTGTGTGTTGGATGTGATTTTCAATTACTTCTTTATTTTTCCTACACGCACAGTTTCTCTTTTTGGAGTAGAGATGACGATGCCGGGTTTGGGTGAAGGAGTGGCAGGTGCAGCTCTCGGAAGTCTTTTATCCTTCGTTTGTGTAGCACTTCCATTGGCTTATTATGCAATCTTTCGCAGTCCTATCTTAGCTTGGAAACAGGATGTCGAACGTTTTGTTTGGCGTTGGCAATATATATGGAATGCAATGAAGATTGGTGCACCGATGGCATTACAATATCTTCTGATGAATGGTGCGCAACTTGTTTCGACAATGATTGTAGCTCCTTTGGGTAATATTGCTATTGCTGCTCATTCGTTTGCTATTACCGCAGAGAGTCTCTGCTATATGCCAGGACATGGTATTAGTGAGGCTGCTACCACATTAGTAGGGCAGAGTGTTGGGGCAGATAGGCGTGATCTTCATCGTAGTTTTGCGTGGATGACTGTGTCGCTTGGTATGGTAGTCATGGCATTTATGGGTGTTGTGATGTATATCTTTGCTCCAGAAATGATTGGCTTATTGTCTCCTGTGGCTGACATCCAGATTTTGGGAACTTCTGTTCTTCGTATTGAAGCCTTTGCCGAACCATTCTTTGCTGCAGCTATTGTTGCTTATAGTGTCTGTATAGGAGCAGGCGATACGCTGAAGCCATCCTTAATAAACTTGGGTAGTATGTGGCTTATCCGTCTGACCTTGGCTTATGCACTGGCAACGCAGTACGGTCTTCGTGGTGTCTGGTTTGCTATGGCTGTTGAACTCTCTCTCCGTGGAATGATGTTTATCTTCTATCTTTTCAAGCGTCTTCGACGAACATAACTGTCATAGGGTGAGGGATAAAAATGGGTAGTAGTCTTTCTTATAAAGCCTTTTTTCTTTTTAGAAAAATGAAGCTTTGCGATTCTTCCTCATGACTGTAATTTACTTCTGATGGTAAAAATAAAGGTTGCATATCCTATACTTCATAGAAATTCTTGGTAAAAACCTACAGATTTTACCCCTAATTTGTGTGGAATATGCGGATTGTAGTATGTTAGTTTCTCCTATATATATAATAAGGTGAAGTAATTCTGCACGATCAAAATGTCAAAATAGCAATAAAATATGGTGTAGAATATGTGTTTTCAAATCTATTTTAAAAGGGGAATGTTAAAACGCAAATTTACCTCTTTAGAGATATTTTATTGCCCAAAACAGTTAAAAAGATGTTGAAAAACCACTTTTTTACCTAAAAATTAGATTTTTTTCTATGAAATAATGTAGTCTATTCAAAAAAAGTGCTATCTTTGCAAACCGAATATAATTAAGTCGCTAAAATTAACAGAATTAATATTAAGCATTTATGAAAAAGTTTTTGATTGCACTTTCGATGCTCGCTATGGGTATCACAAGTACACAGGCTCAGGTAGCTTACGAGAAGGCTAAGGCATTTGACAACGTTTACCTCGGTGTTGAGGGTGGTGTTATGGCTCCTCTTGATCTTAGTCGCGTAACTCCTCTTAACGCAGCAGCTGGTCTTAAGCTCGGTAAGCAGTTTAGCCCAGTTTATGGTGCAAACCTCGAGGGTCTTGCATTCTTCGGTGATAACCGTTGGCAGACAGGTTCTTTAGGTTTCTCTCACAGTCACACAATTGTTCGTGCCATCAACCTCGGTTTGAACGGTACTATCAACTTCACAAACCTTTTCTGCGAGTACAACCCAGATCGTCGTTTCGAGGTAGGTGCTGAGGCAGGTATCGGTTACTGGATCACTTACGGTGACAAGCACATCATTCAGACTAATAACACTGGTGATGATACAGAGTTGACAGCTAAGACTGGTCTTACTTTCGCTTACAACCTCGGTGAGAAGAGAGCTTGGCAGCTTTATGTAGAGCCAGCTGTTCTCTGGAACCTTACACACGGTCCTGGCGATGCTATTCAGTTCGGTAAGCACGCAGCTCAGCTCGGTCTTTTCGTAGGTCTTAACTACAAGTTCAAGACTTCTAACGGTACACACAACTTCAAGGTTTGGAATGTTGGTGAGTTGAACGATGAGATTAACTCTCTCCGTGATCAGCTTAACGCTAAGCCAAAGGAGGTTGTTAAGGAGGTTGTTAAGGAAGTTGTTAAGGAGGTTCCTGCACAGACAACTCAGACTCTCTGCATTGACAACTTGGTATTCGTAACATTCGCTCAGGGTAAGTACTTCCTCACAAACGAGGCTAAGAAGGCTCTTGATGATGTTAAGGCAGGCCGTCACGTACAGATCGTAGGTACAGCTTCTCCAGAGGGTCCAAAGGCACTCAACGATCGCCTCTCTCAGAACCGTGCAGACGTTGTTGCTAAGTATCTCCAGAGCCGTGGTGTCATCGTTGATGAGGCTAAGGGTCAGGGTGTACAGGGCGTAACTTCTAACCGTTTGGCTGTTGTTTACGTTAAGTAATTAAGCTACCAATTAGCTAACCTTAATAAGGTTGGTTGACTGAAATAATAAACAGGGATGAATCTTTAAGGTTTGTCCCTGTTTTTTTATGTCTTATTTTATTCGTTTCTTACCTAATTATACTTTATTTATCTGTGTAAGAAAAAATATATCGAGCTGTGAAACAGAGCTTCATTTGTAAATTAGACCATAAATAATAGAATACCTCTCTGTTTTATTTTGCCCTTTAATCAATTTAGCGTACCTTTGCATTGATTTCATGTTATTTGATAATGTCAAAGGAAAATAGATTCGACCTTTTAAATAAAATACAATCGCCTGCAGACTTGCGTAAGCTTTCTTTGGATGATTTGCCAAAGTTATGTCAGCAGTTGCGGAAGGATATCATAGAAGAGGTTGCCGTTAATCCAGGTCATCTTGGCTCCAGCTTAGGTGCAACTGAAATAACGGTGGCGTGCCACTATGTTTTTAATACTCCAGAAGATCGTATCGTATGGGATGTCGGTCATCAAGCATACGGCCATAAGATTTTGACGGGTCGTCGTGAGAACTTCTGTAATAACCGTAAGTTAAATGGTTTGATGCCATTCCCTTCTCCTTTTGAGAGCGAGTATGATACCTTTACTTGTGGACATGCCTCTAACTCTATCTCGGCTGCCTTGGGCATGGCTGTTGCTTCTAACCTTACGAAGCAGCATCGTCATGTCGTTGCTATTATTGGCGATGGAGCCATGAGTGGTGGTTTGGCTTTCGAGGGTCTGAACAATGTTTCCAGCCAACCTAATGACTTACTTATCATTCTTAATGACAATGATATGTCTATTGATAGGGCAGTGGGTGGTATGGAACAGTACTTGTTGAAGCTTGACACCAACGAGACATACAATCGTTTACGCTTCAAGGCGTCACAATGGTTGCATGATAAAGGCTTATTGAATGATGAACGTCGAAAGGGTTTATTGCGTTTTAACAATGCTCTTAAGTCAGCCTTAGCACATCAGCAGAATATGTTCGAAGGTATGAATATTCGTTACTTCGGACCTTTTGATGGGAATAATGTTGAAGAGTTGGTTCGTATTCTTCGTCAGTTGAAGGATATGAAGGGACCAAAACTACTCCATTTACACACCAAGAAGGGTAAGGGATATGAACCTGCTGAGAAGAGTGCGACGGTATGGCATGCTCCAGGTAAGTTTGACCCAGAGACAGGTGAGCGTATTGTGCAAGACTGTAGCAATGAACCACCTAAGTTTCAAGATGTATTTGGAAAGACGCTATTAGAACTTGCAAAGAAGAATCCTCGTATTGTTGGTGTTACACCTGCCATGCCGACGGGTTGTTCTATGAATATAATGATGAAGGCTATGCCTGACCGTACCTTTGATGTGGGTATTGCAGAAGCACATGCAGTCACTTTCTCAGCTGGTATGGCAAAGGATGGTTTACAGCCTTTCTGTAATATCTATAGTGCCTTCTCACAGCGTGCATATGATAGTATTATCCACGATGCAGCTATACTTAACCTTCCTGTAGTCCTTTGTTTGGACCGTGCTGGATTGGTAGGTGAAGATGGTGCGACGCATCATGGTGCTTTTGATATGGCTTTCTTGCGTCCAATTCCTAATCTTACCATCGCCTCTCCGATGGACGAACGTGAACTTCGTAGATTGATGTACACGGCACAGTTGCCTGATAAGGGAACTTTTGTGATTCGTTATCCACGTGGTAATGGTGTTTTAACTGATTGGGAGTGTCCGCTGAAAGAGATAGAGGTAGGAACAGGACGTCGTCTTCATGATGGCTGGGATGTTGCTGTATTGAGTATCGGACCTATTGGTAATGATGTTGAAAAGGCTATAAAACTGATAGAGAGTGCTGAATCTCCAAAAACAGAAGGTCATTGTCCATCAATCGCACACTATGATATGCGTTTCTTGAAACCATTAGACGATAAACTTCTTGAAGAGGTTGCAAGTCGTTTCTCACGCATCATAACGATAGAAGATGGTGTACGTAATGGTGGATTGGGTTCTGCTGTTACAGAGTGGATGAGCGATCATGGCTATACACCACAGATAACTCGTATGGGTATGCCTGACCATTTTGTAGAGCAGGGAACGGTACAACAGCTACGTGAAATCTGTGGAATAGATCTTGAAAGTATCAAGAAAGAGTTAATTAAGGCTAACTGATATATTATCACTCATCATCGTTCAAACGAAAAAGAAAAAGAAATGAAAATCATCATAGCAGGAGCATACGCCATAGGAACTTACTTGGCAAAACTGCTTTCTCGTAATATGCAGGATATCGTACTCATGGATGAGAACCCAGAGAATCTGGAGAAGATCAGTAGTGAGTATGACTTGCTAACTATGGAATGTTCACCTACGAATATCAAGGGATTGAAAGAGGCTGGTGTTGAACATGCTGACCTCTTTATCGCTGTTACTCCAAGTGAATCGGGTAATATCGCAGCTTGTGTTATGGCGCATCAGTTGGGTGCAAAGAAGACTGTTGCACGTGTGGACAATCCAGAGTATGTTGAAGAACAGAATAAGGAGTTGTTCCGTCAGATGGGTGTCAGTGATATTATCTATCCAGAAATCCTTGCAGCAAGGGATATTATCAATGGCTTGAAGATGTCATGGGTTCGCCAGCGATGGGATGTACATGATGGAGCATTGGTAATGTTGGGTATCAAATTGCGCGAAACTTGTGAGATACTCAACCGTCCTTTGAAAGATATTAGTGGTCCTGATGATCCTTATCATGTAGTCGCTATAAAGCGCAATGACGAGACGATTATTCCTGGAGGTAATGATACTTTGCAGTTATATGACTTGGTTTATTTCATGACCACAAAGCAGTATATTCCGTATGTTCGTAAGATTGTTGGTAAGGAACAGTATGTTGATGTACAGAATGTTATCTTTATGGGCGGTGGTAAGACTGCTGCACGTGCCGTAAAGATGCTGCCTGAATATATGAATGCGAAGATTATCGAGTTGAACCCTGCTCGTTGTGAGGTTCTGAACGATGCCTTTAGTGAAGATAGATTGGTCATTAATGGTGATGGACGTGATATTGGTTTGTTGCAGGAGGAGGGAATCCGTCATACACAAGCTTTCGTGGCATTGACTTCAAATGCAGAAACGAATATTCTTGCCTGTCTTACGGCTAAACGACTTGGTGTTCGCAAAACGGTTGCATCCGTAGAGAACTTTGATTACGTGAATACAGCTGATGGACTTGACATTGGTACGATTATCAATAAGAAAGCACTTGCTGCCAGCCATATTTATCAGATGATGCTTGACGCAAACGTAGCTAACGTAAAGTTTCTTATGTCTATCAATGCTGATGTGGCTGAATTTGTACCAAGTCCAGACTCAAAAATAACCCGAAAGGTTGTAAGAGAGTTAAATCTTCCTAAGGGAGTGACTATTGGTGGACTTGTAAGAAACAAAGAAGGAATGCTTGTTTCTGGTAATACACAGATTGAGGCAGGCGACTCTGTTGTGGTCTTCTGTTATAATGTTGATATGAAAAAGGTGGAGAAATTATTTATTTAACCATGCTTAATCTGAAACTTATTTCCAAAATTCTTGGATCCTTGTTATGGATAGAAGGCGTACTGATGCTCAGTTGTCTATTCGTGTCCTTGTTTTATAATGGCAGTGACGTTATACCATTCGTGTGGAGTATTCTCATAACAGTAGGTGCTGGTTTTATCTTCCGACTGTTAGGTCGTCATGCTGACAATCTTCTTGGACGTCGTGATGCTTATTTTGTTGTAACGATATCTTGGATTCTTTTTACGATATTCGGTACACTCCCCTTTATGATTAGCGGAGGTATTGGGAGTTTCACAGATGCTTTCTTTGAGGCTATGTCAGGCTTCACAACAACTGGTGCAACGATTATAGACTATCCTGAACATCTACCAAAAGGACTCCTTTTCTGGCGTTCATTGACACAATGGATTGGTGGATTGGGAATAGTATTCTTTACTATAGCCATTCTCCCGTCTATGGTGGGCGGTTCGGTAAAGGTCTTTGCGGCTGAAGCGACTGGTCCTATCAAGAGTAAGCTACACCCACGTCTGAGCACAAGTGCTAAGTGGATATGGGTAGTTTATTTGGTTCTGACTACTGCCTGCATTCTATCATATAAGGTATGTGGTATGGGATGGTTTGATGCTTTCAACTATTCAATGACCAGTACTGCGACGGGTGGATTCTCTCCGGAGAGCGGTTCTATCACAACCTTTCATTCTCCAGCAGAGGAGTATGTCTCTGCATTATTCTGTTTCCTATCTGGTGTCAACTTCACATTGCTATATGCCTCGGCAGCAGGATTAGATATTAAGAAGCTCATAAAGAATAGCGAGTTCCGTTTCTATACCACCATGGTACTCTCGTTTGCTATCTTTATTGCTTTTGAGCTTGTTTATCGTAATCATTATGATATAGAGCATGCCTTCCGTAGTGCGCTCTTCCAAGTTGTTTCCTTTATAACAACGACAGGACTTTTCAGCGATGATGCTGCTAAATGGCCTCATGTCACATGGGTTGTCTTGGCTGCTTGTATGTTCTTTGGCGGCTGTTCTGGTTCTACCAGTGGTGGTATCAAGAGTATTCGTGGTGTGATGTTATTAAAGGTGGTGCGCAATGAGTTCCGTCAGATACTACACCCTAATGCTGTCTTACCAATGAAGGTTGATGGAGTGAATATACCACAGTCAAAGCGTGTAACACTTTTAGGTTTCATCGGACTTTATCTTATTCTGACGCTCTTCTGTGCTTTTACAATGATTGCCTTTGGTATTGATAACACGAATGCTATCACAATTACGTTGAGTTGTTTGGGTAATGTTGGACCTACATTGGGTATGGAAATCGGTCCTACAATGTCGTGGGCACAGTTGCCAGACTTTGCTAAGTGGATTTGTTCATTCCTCATGCTTGTAGGTCGTTTGGAACTATTTACTGTCTTGGTACTTTTCTCTCCAGCTTTCTGGAAGGAAAACTAAAGGTAAACAAAGGCTATCTTCCTGCCTGACTCGTACGGGAATCACAACTTTTATAGGCTTTTATTACTCCTGTCTTACCAACGATAGTGAATTATTTTCATGAAAAGAAATATTTATTTTCACGAGAAAAAATATTTCTTTTCATGAAGAAAAATGTTTATTATCGTGAAAGTAAATTGTTGATAACTGTAAATGCTTTCTCTATTTACTCTCCTTTGGATGTTATATAGTGTGTTATACGATGTCAAGAGTGCTTTGTTTTCATTTGCTAAAAGGAAGCAAAACAATAATAAGAACTATAAGCATCAGGTTATAATGCCCCGATTTGGGTATAATGTGGACTATAAAAACGATCATACAAAGTTCTTATCAGTCTTTTAACAGTAATTGTGTTGGAAATAAGTTGATAATGTGTAAATTTGTGACCGATAAACTTAAATATCATAACCAAAACGTACTATAAATGAAAAAAAACAAATTATTGATTTTAGTTGTTGCACTTATGGCAACACTATCACTTACTGCTTGTCTGAATGATGATTATGAAGAGCAGGCAAAACGAAACCTCCCAACTGCGGCTGAACTGAAGGCTGCAAGCCATACTATTCAAGGTCTTTATCATGGTAAACTTTCCAGATATGGTCTAAACGAACGGGAACAGATAGAAAAGCAGGATTCTGTTAGTACCACTTGGGAAATCAAGGATGATACAACACTCATCATCAAAAATATCCCAACTAAGATGTTGACAGCAAGTATCATTGATACTAACTTAAAGCAGGCGGTTGAGGCTTTGCCAAATCAGGAAATCAAATGTGCTATTAGCGTGTTCAGCGTGAAACCAATCCTCTTTTATATTGCTCCTTATCGTTTGGATTTAGGTAAGGTTACTTATGGGGGTAAAACTCATGATGTAGCTATAGCTTTCCTTTTCAAGGCTGATTATACCTATGGTGGTTATGATACTGACCGCAAGGTGCTTGGTGCTCGCCTTTTAGAGGCAGGAATGGTTGTTGATGGTGTCTTCGACAAGTCTGTTAGTAAGGGTGCAGATAGCTTCTATCTTGCTTCTGAACCAAGAGTATAAGTTTTATAAGACAATATAATCAAAAGCCCGAGAACATCTATTTGGATGTTTTCGGGTTTATTTTTTTTATAGTATAAGAAGATAATCGTTACCCTTTCTGTTGCGATATAGTTGGATAAGGAAAGTCTGAATGGATAGTGAAACTGTAGAAAACGATAAATAAAAAGAGACTATATTCATCTGTTAGATTGGAATTGTGACAATATTGTAGACTCTTTCTGCCATTCTGTCAGTCTATATCTGTTGGCACATCATTTGTCTAATTATTGGCGAATGACGCTGTCAGTAGCAGCTGAAGACGATATTAGTCTGATAATACTACGACAGACAAACGTCAATAACTGAATACGAATAATAATAAAATAAAGATATACAATTATGGGAAAGATTATTGGAATTGACTTAGGAACAACAAACTCTTGTGTTGCTGTATTTGAAGGTAATGAGCCAGTGGTAATCGCTAACAGCGAGGGTAAGCGTACTACACCTTCTGTCGTGGGCTTCGTTGAAGGCGGCGAGCGTAAGGTGGGTGACCCTGCTAAGCGTCAGGCTATCACAAACCCAGAGAAGACCGTTTACTCTATTAAGCGTTTCATGGGTGAGACCTACGAGCAGTGCCAGAAAGAGGCTGAGCGTGTTCCATTCAAGGTTGTTAATGAGGGTGGTTATCCACGTGTACAGATTGACGACCGCAAATATACTCCACAGGAGATTTCTGCAA
>ENA-OWLC01000391-OWLC01000391.1-metagenome-genome-assembly--contig:-NODE-391-length-11775-cov-6.243942_pt1 | contig 11775 bp, 10 predicted proteins | sample MGYA00245344_ERZ651092 | MGnify/ENA primary metagenome ERZ651092 (study PRJEB26857, sample SAMEA4031755) | metagenome | biome: human; feature: oral; material: saliva | place: Philippines | collected 2014... | reverse complement strand
AATAATTATGATAAGGAGCACTTTAAAGGTGCTCCTTTTTTATGTATTTTTTAGAGAACCATTGGGAATATGAAAATTAATGAGTTTCTTATAAATTTTCTATGGAAATTCATGAACTTCGATGTGGTATTGTGCTATAATAAAATAGATTATGTAATGGAGGTAGGCGACAGCTTATCTCATTTTTAAACTAAGGGGGTTAAGGTGCGAATTATAGGTATTGACCCAGGCACGGCTATATGCGGTTATGGCATTATTGACGTGAAGGGGAGCAAATTAACACCTGTAGCCTATGGGGCTATTACAACTCCTAAGGAATTAACAGATTCACAGCGGTTGGAAATTTTATTTAATGACCTAAGTGATATTCTAGAGGAATTCAAGCCTGATAAGTTCGGGGTAGAAGAATTATTCTTCAACCGCAATGTAACGACGGCCATCAAGGTCGGTCAAGCACGTGGTGTTATCTTATTAGCGGCTGAACAACAGCGTATTCCTATTTATGAATATACACCGCTACAAATCAAGCAAGCCGTTACAGGTTACGGCAAGGCTGATAAGAATCAGGTCATTTATATGACAATGAATATTTTGGGGATTCGTGAGAAAATTAAGCCTGATGATACGGCAGATGCATTGGCTGTCGCTATTTGTACGGCTCATAGTTCTCACAATGATAGATTGAAGAGGTTGGTATAATGATAGGGTATGTACGGGGCATCGTAACACATCTCTTTAAAGAGTCTTGTTATGTAGATGTACATGGCGTAGGGTATCGCGTATATGTGCCGACCACTACGCGTCAACAATTGATCGAAGGTCATGAGGCAACGCTATTCACGTATCTCAACGTACGTGAAGATGCGATGCAACTCTATGGCTTTTGGACGGAAGAGGAGTATGAGTTGTTTATTTTACTCATTTCTGTTTCTGGTATAGGGCCTAAGGTGGGGCTTGGCATTTTGTCTGGCATGACACCAGAGGCTTTCAAATTAGCTGTTATCAATGGCCAGGTACAGCAATTAACAAAGTTACCTGGTATTGGGAAGAAATCTGCAGAGCGACTTGTTCTTGAACTAAAGGATAAGTTAGCGAAGATGACACATATATCTGCAGAATCACCAGCAGCTATACAGCCGATTGGCGTTGCCGCTAGTGGTGCTACCGGTGAGGCTATTGAGGCTCTTGTGTCGCTAGGTTATTCAGAACGAGATGTGGCTGACATTGTAGAGTCTTTAGATGATGGTAAGCGCGATGTATCTGAGTTGATTAAGGTCAGCTTGATTGAGCTTGGGAAAGGACGATAAGGATGAACGAAGAAGTACGCCTTGTCGGAAATGGCGAGCACGAAGAAGATATGTGGCAATATAGCTTGCGACCAAAATTCTTTAACGAATATGTTGGTCAAGAAGAGGCTAAAGGCAATCTAAATGTATATATTCAGGCTGCAAAGCAGCGTGGTGAAGCATTAGATCATGTATTGCTGTATGGTCCACCAGGTCTTGGCAAGACTACACTGGCAGGTATTATTGCGAATGAATTGGGTGTTAACTTTCGCATAACATCTGGTCCTGCTATTGAAAAGTCTGGCGACTTGGCTGCCATCTTAACGAATTTAGATGATCACGATGTATTATTTATCGATGAAATTCATCGCTTGTCTCGCAGTGTAGAGGAAGTATTGTACTCTGCTATGGAGGACTATGCAATCGATATTATCATCGGTAAGGGCCCAAGTGCTCGAACGGTGCGCATTGATTTGCCAAAGTTTACTTTGGTAGGTGCCACAACACGGGCGGGGGCTTTGGCGGCACCATTGCGGGACCGCTTTGGGATTATTAACCGGTTGGAATATTATAAACAACCGGAATTAGAGTTTATTGTGACTCGGGCGGCAGAAATACTCCATATCGGTATTGAGTCGACTGGGGCCAGTGAAATTGCGCGTCGTTCAAGGGGAACGCCGCGTATCGCAAATCGTCTACTTAAACGGGTACGTGATTTTGCACAAGTCATAGGTGATGGGGTTATCACTCAAAGTATTGCAGATGATGCGTTACAGCGTTTATATATTGACAAAGAAGGGCTCGATCGAATCGATCGACGTGTGTTGGAGTGTATTATTGAAAAGTATGATGGCGGTCCGGTAGGAATAGATACTATTGCAGCTGCTATCAGCGAAGAGAGAGATACCATCGAAGATGTGTATGAACCATATTTGATGCAATTAGGATTTTTAGGACGTACACCGCGTGGGAGGGTGGCTACTAAACTTGCCTATGAGCATTTAGGTATTTCACAGACAGGGAAATAACAATGAAAACGAAACGATTACAATTGATGATAATGGCAACTTTGTTTTTAGGTGTAAATATTGGCGGTGCATCTGTTGCACAAGGGGCTACATTGCAACATAAAAGTGCAGTAGTGACTAAAAAGCCAACGCCGAAATCAACAGTATCTACAACAAATGTATCGAAAGTAAATACGACGAAGCGGTCAACTTTTCGACCACTTGTAACTAAACCGGCTCCAAAGCCTGTGGCAAAAGTGACTGCAAAGTCAAATGCAACTAAGGCTGCAGCAACAGCTCAAAAACCTGTTGCAAAATCTACAGTTACTAGTGCCAAGGCTACAACGGTAAAACCAGCTGCATCTAAGGCTGTAAAAACTTCTGATGCCAATAGTATTAAAGCTAATACGGCTGCTATTACGCGTAATAAAGTAGGTTCTGTTGTTACACCTGCTACGGAGCGTGTAGAAAATGTACCAAATGTACGCGTGTTATTGGGTAGTCGCAGTTCTGATGCTACAGTTACATCTACTGCTAATATGGTTGTATTAAATGGTGCTAATGGTCAAGTTAGTACAATCAGTGCAAACCGTGGTACCTCTGTTGGTATTCGAAGTGGTAAAATTGCTGTCAATGGAAAGGCCATTGATACGGTAGTTACATTAAAACCAGCCAATAGTGATGCACCATTCTTGTTTGAAGGCAAAGGCTATCGTGGAGGACTTACATTACGTGCTAATAATGGAAAGATGATGGTCATTAATTCTGTACCTCTTGAAGATTATCTTTACGGCGTAGTTCCGCAAGAAGTCGTTCCATCTTGGCCAGCAGCTGCACTAGAAGCACAAGCTGTAGCAGCTCGAACTTATGCGCTTCATACTATGGAAGAAAATAAAGGTAAACTGTATGATGTGAGTACGTCCACAGATCACCAAGTCTATAATGGGGTTAGTGGTGAAACGCAAGCTACTACAAATGCAGTTAATAAAACAAAGGGTATGGTTATGTTATATAATCAACGCCCTATTAATGCCTTATTCCATTCTGATGGTGGTGGCTATACTGAGGATAGCGTCAATGTTTGGGGCAGTGATGTACCATATTTGAAAGGTGTAAAGGATTTTAGTACTGGCACATCTACATCGAACTGGACCGTGACTACTTCTCGTCAGGCCCTTGAAAGTAAGCTTAACGCAGCTAGTAAAGGGGTTGGCAAATTGAAGAGCATTCAATTAACACCTCTTGGCAAGCCAGGTCAACAAACATCTGACCGCGGTGTATCTGGTCGCATTAAGAGTGCTACTTTCATAGGTACCTCTGGAAAAACGACAATCGATGGGGATTCTTTACGCAGTATTTTAGGTTTAAAATCAACACTATTTGATTTATATGTAAATCATAACCCTGCTAAAGACACGGGTAAGGCATATCATAACTTTACGGGCAATAATGATACTGTCTATATTAAAGGCCACGGTTGGGGACATGGTCTTGGTATGTCTCAATGGGGCGCTGCAGAAATGGCTAAGCGTGCGACACCAGGGGATACAAATTATTACCAAACTATTTTGCGTCACTACTATAGTGGCATTACATTAAAGAAAATGTACTAATAAGGATTGCGATGAAAGTTACAGATTTTGATTATGAATTGCCAGAGGAACTAATTGCTCAACATCCTGTTGAACCTCGCGATACAGCAAGACTTTTAACCTTGGATAAGGTTACCGGTGAGGTTGCGCATAAAGAGCATTTTTACGATTTGCTAGATGAACTCCACGAAGGGGATGTACTTGTATTTAATAATACAAAGGTTATTCCTGCAAGATTATATGGTCAACGGCAAGGTTCTGGTGGCAAGGTAGAGGTATTGCTCCTCACTCCATGTGGTGAAAATCGGTGGGAATGCCTTGTTAAACCTGGCAAAAAATGTCCTGTTGGTCAAGTCATAGAGTTTGACGACCGCTTAAGTGGGACTGTAATAGATAAGACTGAATTTGGAGGCCGTATCATTGAGTTCACTTGCAATGGTGTATTTGATGATGTGATACAAGAAATTGGTGAAATGCCATTACCTCCATATATTCATGAAAAGTTAGAAGATAAAGACCGTTATCAAACGGTATATGCTAAGGAGAAAGGTTCTGCTGCGGCTCCAACTGCAGGTCTACACTTTACACCAGAGCTTTTAGAAAAAATAAAAGCTAAAGGCGTAGAGCTTGAGTTTGTAACCTTGCATGTTGGTCTTGGTACTTTTAGACCTGTATCAGCAGAGACGATTGAAAATCATGAGATGCATAGTGAGTTCTTCGTTGTATCTCAAGAAACCGCTGACCGTATTAATGCAGCTAAGAGAAACGGACGCCGTATTATTGCGGTAGGTACTACATCTGTACGTACACTCGAGTCTGCTACCAATGATGACGGTATACTACAAGGTATTAGTGGATGGACTCAAATCTTTATCTATCCTGGTTATAAATTTAAGATGATTGATGCATTGGTAACGAATTTCCATTTGCCTCAATCTACATTGTTAATGTTAATTAGTGCATTAGCCGGTCGTGAACATTGTTTAGCGGCCTACGAAGAAGCTGTTCGAGAACGTTATCGCTTCTTTAGCTTTGGCGACGCTATGTTTATTCGTTAGGAGGGACTATGCCAAGTATTACTTATGAATTACAAAAGACATGTCCTCATACGGGGGCACGTGCAGGTTTATTGCATACACCACATGGCACCTTCCAAACCCCAATGTTTATGCCTGTAGGTACACAGGCAACTGTTAAAACAATGACACCTGAAGAATTAAAGGCTATTGGTTCTCAAGTTATCTTGAGTAATACGTACCATTTATTCCTTCGTCCTGGTCCTGAACTTGTGGAAGAAGCAGGTGGGTTGCATAAGTTTATGAATTGGGATCAAGCTATTTTAACTGATAGCGGTGGGTTCCAAGTATTTAGCTTAGGCGACATGCGTAAGATTACTGAAGAAGGTGTAACTTTTAGATCACATATTGATGGTTCTAAACAGTTTTTATCTCCAGAAGTTGCCACAAAGGTACAAGAGCAATTAGGTTCTGATATTGCGATGGCCTTTGACGAATGTATTCCGTATCCTGCCGATCATGATTATGCGAAGCGCTCTACAGCGCGTACCACACGTTGGGCTCATCGTTGCCAAGAGGCTCGTAAAGCTCATGATCGTCAAGGTATGTTTGGTATCGTTCAAGGTGGCATGTATAAAGACTTGCGCAAACAAAGTGCGGAAGAGCTTGTAGCTATGGACTTTGAAGGCTATAGTATCGGCGGCTTATCCGTTGGGGAACCTCATGATTTAATGAATGAGATTTTGGAATATACCACACCATTGTTGCCAACTAATAAGGCTCGTTACTTGATGGGCGTTGGTACAGCGGACTGTCTCGTTGAAGGCGTGGCACGTGGTATTGATATGTTTGACTGCGTATATCCAACACGTGTTGCTCGAAATGGGATGGCTATGACTTGGAAGGGGCGCCTTAACATTCGAAATGCGCAGTTTGCTCATGATTGGGGTCCTTTAGAAGAAGGCTGTCAGTGCTATACATGTAAAAATTATTCCCGCGCTTATATTCGTCACTTGTATAAGGCGGAAGAAATTTTGGCATTGCGTCTCGTAACATACCATAATCTCTACTTCTTGCTTGAGTTTATGCGTCAAATGCGACAAGCTATTTTGGAAGATCGATTCCCTCAATTTAGAATGCAGTTTTGGGATAGCTTTAAAAAATAGTAATTAAGTCTAGTCAAATCTATATTAGGTGGCTATACTAGAAAAGAAAAATATATTTATTATACTAGGAGGATAAAATGGAAGATATTTTACAAGTGTTGCAAACTAGCTGGCCTATTTTGTTGATGGTCGTAATCTTTTATTTCTTATTATGGCGTCCACAAAAGAAACAACAAAAAGAACGCGCTAACTTGTTAGGTAGCTTGAAAAAAGGTCAAAAAATCGTTACTATTGGCGGTATTTATGGCGAAATCGTAGAACTTGATGATGAAAAAGTAAAAGTTCAAGTATCTGAAAAAGTTGAGTTAACATTTGCTCGTACTGCAGTGGCTAATGTACTTTCCAAGAAAAACAAGGAAGAAAAATAATGAATACAAAGGAAGCAGTGCGCCGGGCGTGCAAGGCCCATCGCGCTGCTTTATCCGTTGCTGATTGTCATAGATGGACACCTATGTTGACGGAGCAAATCGTCAATACTCCTGAATATAAATCAGCTAATAGCATTATGGCCTATTTAGCGATGCCTAAGGAGGCCAATTTAGACGATGTTATTCGTCATGCTTTAGGACATGGTAAATCCGTATATGTTCCAGTATGTACAGATAAGACGACCATGATTGCCGTTCGTCTTAAGTCTCTAGAATCTATCACTCGGGGTGTGTTAAATATACGCATTCCCTCTGAGCCATACGAGGTTATTAATCCACATGACTTGGATTTGATTTTAGTGCCTGGTGCTGGCTTTGACCGTCAAGGCGGTCGCATGGGGATGGGGAATGGGTATTATGATCGATTTCTCAAGGAACTTTCACCAAGTACATTTATGGGCGTATGCTGGTCAGTACAATTGTGGGATACACCAATCCCAATGGATGAACTGGACCAACGGATGAGCAAAATTGTAACGGAGCAAGGCGTTATACATTGCGTATAGTAGTAGAAGGGAGCAACTATTTTGAACGGTAAAGCTATTATCAAGTTTTTAGTAGTCATTGCTGCCATCATTGGATTATTTGCGTATTTTATTCAACCTTTAGCAGGCTCTTTGAAACAAGGCCTAGACTTGCAAGGTGGTACGCACATCGTATTGGAAGCAGAGGACTCTGCGACTGGTACAGCTGACAATGATGCAGTGGAACGGGCGAAGCAAATCTTAGAGCGTCGTATTAATGAAATGGGTTTGTCTGAACCATTAGTACAACGTGAAGGTGCTCGTCGTATTATCATCGAATTGCCAGGTGTAAAAGATCCTGACGAAGCGATTAAACGTATCGGTAAAACAGCGGTCTTGGAATTTAAAAACGACCAAGGTCAAACTGTTATGACTGGTGATGATTTAAAAGATGCGAAAGAAGAGTTAGGTCAAAATAAACAACCACTCGTTGCTATTGAATTAAGCGATGAAGGGGCTAAGAAATTTGCTGATTTAACATCTAAAAATATTGGTCGTCGTATTGCCATTACATTGGATGGTAAAGAATTGACTAATCCTGTAGTACAACAAGCAATTACAGGTGGTAAAGCAACTATCTCTGGTAGTCAAAGCTTAGAAGAAGCTAAAGACTTGGCTATTTTATTACGTTCCGGTGCATTGCCTGTTAAAATTAATGTATTGGAAGTGCGTACAGTCGGTCCTTCTTTGGGTCAAGACTCCAAGGATAAATCTGTTGTAGCCTTCAGTGCTGGTATTGCAATGATCATGATTTTCTTGGTTATTTTATATCGTTTTTCTGGTATCGTAGCTAATATCGCATTACTTGTATATGTAATGCTCTTATTACTTGTATTAGGTAAAGGCTTTAATGCGACTATGACATTGCCAGGTATTGCTGGTATTATCTTATCCATGGGTGTTGCTGTAGATGCGAACATTCTTATCTTTGAACGTTTCAAAGAAGAGGTGTTCTCAGGTAAGTCCATGCGTGTAGCCATGGAAGCTGGTTTCAGTCGTGCTTTAGCAACAATTACAGATGCGAATGTATCCGTTATCATTACTGCTGCTATCTTGACAATCTTAGGCTCTGGCCCTGTAAAAGGTTTCGCTATCAGCTTAGGCGTAGGTGTTGTTGTAAGTATGTTCACAGCGATTACTGTGAGCCATTTCTTATTACGCTTACTTATTGACTGTAACTTTACGAACCATCCATTCTGGTTTGGTGCGAATATCTCTCCAAGCACAAGTGCTGACGCATTTGCACCAAAATCTTTGAAAGGAGGTAAACGCAAATGACATTAGACGTAATTAAGCATCATCGTTGGTGGTTTGCTATTTCCTCCACACTTGTTATTATCAGTTTGATTTCCATCTTTACTAAAGGCTTTAACTTTGGTATTGATTATACTGGTGGTACGATTGTTGAAGTTGTATTTGATCAACCTGTAGAGGTTAGTCAAGTTCGTGACGTATTAAAAGAATATAATCTTGAAAACGCACAAATTCAGCTTTCTGGCGATACTACTGGTGATACAGCGGGCGAAGACGTAATGATTCGTACACGTAATCTTGAGCCTAGTGAAAGTGCCGCTGTGATTGAATCTTTGACTAAATCTATTGGTAACAATACAGTTAAACGTATTGAAACTGTAGGTGCTGTAATTGGCTCTGAAGTTACAGAACATGCGTTATTAAATCTTGTTATAGCATTCGCAGCATTAGCTCTATATATTTCTTATCGTTTTGAATATAAAGTTGCTATTTCTGCTCTCGTTGCAATTTTCCATGATTTGATTATGGTTCTTGGTGTATTCTCTTATTTCCAATTAGAAATTGATGCGTCTTTCTTGGCGGCTATTCTTACGGTTGTAGGTTACTCCATGAATGAATCTGTAGTTATCTTTGACCGTGTTCGTGAAAATACACATACACATAAACGTTCTGATACATTTGCAGATCTTGCGAATGCGTCTATTACACAAAGTATTCACCGTAGTTTCTATACATTGGCTACCGTTATGTTTGCCTGTGTATCCCTTTATTTATTCGGTGGGGACACTACGAAGAACTTTGCTCTTTGTATGATTATTGGTTTCGCTAGTGGTGCGTACTCCTCTATCTGCGTAGCTACATCCTTATGGGTTATGTGGAAGAGTCGCAACAAAAACGATATCCGCAATCAACAATAATATATAATGCTTTTACCTATTGTTGGTAAAAGTATAAGAACCTCTCTGTATTATATTCAGAGAGGTTCTTTTTATGTATCATCTACTAATAAATTATTACCATGGATAACTCATACATATATGTATAGGATATGTATATAGTAAGGTCTATACTTATTGAATTCTTTGTATATGGGGCGTAAAATAGCAAAGTAACACAATGCTGAAAAGGGGATAGATAAATGGATTCAAATCGATTATGGAGCCCTGCTTTTATAAACTATGGTATAAGCAGTGGCATTTTATATATGACACAATATGTTCTCGTAGCAGCCTTGCCGATAGTTATAACCTCTGAATTAAGTGGAAGTGATTTAGATGCGGGATTAGCGATGACCTATTTTCAAATAGGCACAATTCTATGTAGGCTCTTTGCAGGTCGCTTGATTGATGGCTTTAACAAACGAGTTGTATTACTACTATCAACTGCTTTATTTTTCATCATTATGGGGCTCTTTAATTTTACAACCTCTTTAGAAGCCATCTTTGTATTGCGGGGGCTACATGGTGTTGTATTTGCTTTAGGCACAACTGTAATGGCGGCGTTGGCGGTATTGGTGTTACCTTCTAATCGAAAGGGGGAGGGCATCAATATGTTTGCTATCTTTTCGAATGTGGCAATGGTGTTGGGGCCTGCAATAGGCTTATATGCACTTGCTTCATATGGTAGTATAGCTCTCTATCTTTTCTTAACTATTATGACAGGGTTAGTCCTAGTATTGAGTAATAGTATTCCCTTATCAAAAGAATTAGCAATGCCTAAACCATCTACTCACAAAGGGTGGCATATATCTCAATTTATTGAAAAAAGAAGTTTGCCTTGGGCTTTAATGGGACTGTTTATTGGCTTTACCTATTCTGGTGTGTTAGTATTTATTCCCATTGAGTTAAATAGTATGGGGTCTGGTATTTGGGGCAGTGCATTTTTTGCTATCTTTGCTGTAATGATCATAATCAGTCGACCTCTAGTAGGAAAAGCATATGCTCGGTATGGCTCTAAATATATTATCTACCCAGGCCTAGTACTCTTTATACTAGGACTATTAGCGTTAGGAATAGCTACTACGCCATTAACCATAATATTAACGGCCCCTTTGTTAGGTTTAGGTTATGGTGCAGCACAACCAGCATTTCAAGCGTTAGCCATTCAATCAGCACCAATAGAACGGGCTGGGGTATCGACAGCAACATATTTTTTAGCATTAGATATAAGTGTGGGGGCGGGATCTGTCATTCTTGCTCTGTTAGCTAGTGCTGTAGGATATCAGTATCTTTATATGTTTACAGCGGTGACAATGATTGTAGCGTTGGCTTTATATCATATATGGATAAAGAGGTATACGCCTCTAGAACTGTAAAACAAATATAGTGATATAGTAAAAGCTACTAACCGTATTAGACTATTAGACACAATATAATAATCAATCCTTAGAATGTATTTTATGGTATGTTCTAAGGATTATTCTTTTATCAAACAGTTATAAGCTTATAGGTTTATAAGATAGTACTTAAAAATAATATGAATAAAATTAAAAGAGAAAATAGTGTTATACAATTTAAATCCTTGAATTTGCAGAAATTAAAAGAAGCTTTTAAAAAGTGTAGTGAAAATAAAATGAAGTTGTAAAAATGGCCACTTTATGTGTTGACGATATTTTTATTTATGCTATACTTATACAAGTCGTTAGGACACAGCACAAACGACAAGCAAAAAACTTCTAAAAAAGTTTTGAAAAAGTGCTTGACGGAATGAGCTGAACTTGATAGAATAATCAAGTCGCCAGTTGATGAAACACTTCGAAAGAGGTCGTGGAAACTGGTACAGATCTTTGAAAACTGAACAATGATAGGTAATCAATCATATGATTGAACATATGCCAGAGTGCGGGTTTTGACAAAGTCAAAACCAACCATAATTCAAAGTTACTTAAATGTAACGACAACAAAACAAATGAGCTATTCAAATAGCTTCAAGATATCTTGGAGAGTTTGATCCTGGCTCAGGACGAACGCTGGCGGCGTGCTTAACACATGCAAGTCGAACGAAGAGCGATGGAAGCTTGCTTCTATCAATCTTAGTGGCGAACGGGTGAGTAACGCGTAATCAACCTGCCCTTCAGAGGGGGACAACAGTTGGAAACGACTGCTAATACCGCATACGATCCAATCTCGGCATCGAGGATGGATGAAAGGTGGCCTCTATTTATAAGCTATCACTGAAGGAGGGGATTGCGTCTGATTAGCTAGTTGGAGGGGTAACGGCCCACCAAGGCGATGATCAGTAGCCGGTCTGAGAGGATGAACGGCCACATTGGGACTGAGACACGGCCCAGACTCCTACGGGAGGCAGCAGTGGGGAATCTTCCGCAATGGACGAAAGTCTGACGGAGCAACGCCGCGTGAGTGATGACGGCCTTCGGGTTGTAAAGCTCTGTTAATCGGGACGAAAGGCCTTCTTGCGAATAGTTAGAAGGATTGACGGTACCGGAATAGAAAGCCACGGCTAACTACGTGCCAGCAGCCGCGGTAATACGTAGGTGGCAAGC
>ENA-OWLC01000378-OWLC01000378.1-metagenome-genome-assembly--contig:-NODE-378-length-11887-cov-4.461291_pt1 | contig 11887 bp, 10 predicted proteins | sample MGYA00245344_ERZ651092 | MGnify/ENA primary metagenome ERZ651092 (study PRJEB26857, sample SAMEA4031755) | metagenome | biome: human; feature: oral; material: saliva | place: Philippines | collected 2014... | reverse complement strand
ATTCTCTTGAGAGTCCATCATTTCACTATTAGTTTATGATTCGAGTTTTTTCATTATATATACAGTGTAACAACCTTTTATAATGGCTACAGACACCGTACTATTTAATAAGGTGCAAACTTAGATAAAAAGTTTTAAACCACCTAAATTTATACTTGTTTTTTAAAAAAATTCAGGAATTCTCTTTCTTTAGATAAGAAAATGTCTGCTATTTTTGATTATATCAATCGTTTGTGTCGTAAAATCCACCACGTAACTCCTGAGACGATAACAGACAGTATAAGTGCTATAACAAATCCCCACTCTGATGTTTCCATACCATTAACAAGATTCATTCCAAAAAGAGACGATATGAGTGTAGGGAACATCATTATAATAGAAACCGATGTAAGAGTACGCATTACCGTATTCATATTATTATTAATGATACTTGAATAAGTGTCCATAGTCGATTCGAGAATATCTGTATATATACTTGTTATCTCTCGTGCCTGACTCATTTCGATGTTTACGTCTTCAATTAAGTCTGCATCCAATTCATCGACTTGTAATTTGAATTTTAGTTTAGCCAATAAATTCTCATTACCACGAATAGAAGTAACAAAATAAGTAAGCGAATCTTGAAGACGACTAAGACCAATAAGACTTTCGTTGTTCACTTCTTGGTCGAGATTGTGTTTTGCTTTATCAATTAAATTACTAATTTGTTTTAATCGTTTCAGATACCAAACAGCAGAACAAAGGAACAATCGGAAAATCATATCTACATAATCTGTAAATCCTACTCCACGTTTCTGTTGGAACGAAACAAAGTCGAGCATCATATTTGTTTCGAAGTTACAGACAGTGATTGTTACATCGCGTTTATGAATGATACCTAAAGGGACGGTAGTATAAGGTGTACGCGAACGAATTTCTTTTACGTATGGGATACGTAAAATAATCAACATCCAACCATCGTCGTATTCATAACGTGCACGTTCATCGGTATCGCTAATGTCTGAAATAAAATAATCTGGAATATTATAAGTTTCTTCTAATTCTTGTTGTTCTTGTTCTGTGGGACAAGTAACTTGTATCCAACAGTTAGGTTGCCATTCTTTAATTGTGTTTAGTTTCCCATTAATGTTCCAATATGTCTTCATTCTGCTAATCTCCAATTAGTTAAATTCAGGCGCGGATTAGCAGATACAATATGCTATCCTCGCTCTATTTGTTTAAAACATTCGAAAGATAATCGTCCATTTATAAAATAATATTGATTCTATGTTTGCAAAAGTAACAAGAAAAATCCGTTAATACAAACAAAACATAAAGTTTTTATTTTGTATTAACGGTTTTATTTGACTATAAAAAATAACATATCCCAATTAGCCTACAAAAGAAAAAGCCTTTTATAAGCTAAAGAGAATAGTTTATTTGGTTGGAATTTCTTCCAAAGTTTTCACTAATAAGTCCCAGAAAGGCTGTGCAGTGTCAATCTTAAATCGTTCTGTTGCTGTATGTGGGCTGCGAATGGTTGGTCCAAGACTGACAACATCAAGATGTGGGTACTTACCAAGAATAATAGAACATTCAAGCCCTGCATGATCAGCCTGTACAATTACATCTTCACCAGTTTGTTCTTTATATACTTTCTCCAATAGGTTCAGAATTTCGCTATTTGGATTTGGATCCCAACCACCATATCTTGCACTAAGTTCTGTTTTCATGCCTGCCAGGTCGAAACAACTCTTTATCTGTGTTGCTAGATACTCTCTCATATCTTCGCGAGCAGAACGAACAAGTACTTTAAAATAAGCTTTATTTGCATCAATGGTAATAATAGCAAGGTTAGAAGAGGTTTCAACAACGTCTGGATAAGCAGGAATCATACGCAAAACACCATTGTGAACTGCATAAATAGCATTAATAATGTTGTCTTGAATTTCTTCTGGAACGAGAGCAGCAGGTTTTTCAACATCTTCAACAAAGAATTCTATATTGCTTTCAATTGTTTTGAACTCGCTTTCGAGTAATTGTCGTTGTGCCTCTACCATTTCTTTAAGTGCAACAACTTTATCTTTAGCAAGTGCAAGTACAACTTCTGCCTTGAATGGAATAGCGTTACGCATATTGCCACCTTGCCATGCTGCTAAGCGTGCACCGAGTTCTGCAGTTGCATCACGTACAAAACGAACCATCTCCTTGTTTGCATTAGCACGTCCTTCGTGAATTTCGAGACCAGAGTGTCCGCCACGGAATCCTTTTAGTGTAACCTTAACAGCTACCTCTTGGTCGTTGGCAACCTCTTTATATTCTAATACAGAGTCTATATCAACACCACCAGCAGAACCGATAACAAACTTACCCCATGTCTCAGAGTCTAAGTTCATTAATATATCGCCTTGCAATTCGTCTTCTGGAAGATCATTCGCACCAAACATTCCAGTCTCTTCGTCTCTTGTAATGAGCCCTTCAATAGGTCCGTGTTTTAAGGTCTTATCTTCCATAATACCCATAATTGCAGCAACACCAGCACCATTGTCAGCACCAAGTGTTGTATTATTAGCATAAACCCAACCATCTGTAATGTGAGTTTCGATAGGGTCTGTTTCAAAGATATGGTTACTCTCTGGACTCTTCTGTGGTACCATATCCATGTGCGCCTGTAAGATAACACCTTTACGATTCTCGTATCCAGGTGTAGCAGGTTTACGCATCAAGACATTGCCAGCAGGATCTACAAAGGCTTCTACTCCCACTTTCTTTGCGAAATCGAGCAAGAAGGCTTGTACCCTTTCCATGTGTCCTGTTGGACGTGGAATCTGTGTCAAATCATCAAAGTTGCGCCAAAGAAGTTCTGGACTGAGATTTCTAATTTCACTCATAGTTTTGTTTGTTTTAAAGGGTTAGTATTTATTTATTTTATACTTGTTTATTTATTTACGAATAATGTCTATCTTTATATTCTTTTTATGTGTGAATGCCAAAGCAATCCAGGCATAAACACCAAGTAAAATTACTAATAGGGTTTGCAATGTGTGCACTATTAGTACGAAATAGAGAGCACTTACATCTGCCACGCCATAGATAATGAGCATTGTCTTCACAGCAAAGTGCCATGGACCAGCCCCATTTGGTGTCGGAACTATCACTGCTATTGAACCAACAACGAAACATACCAGTGCACAAGTAGCTCCTAACAATGCAGTTTGACGAAAACAAAAGAATGTTAAGTAAAAATGTAGAAAGTAGCAACCCCATATAGCTAGGCTGTAGAACACAAACAAAGGCATATTCTTTACGTTTCGAACAGAAGTAATGCCTTGCCAAATCCCAGTTAATGCTCCTTTCACTTTTTTATATAAAGGTAAATGTCGCCGAATGATATACAAGAGAATAATAACAGCTATGGCGCAGATGCCTGTAACAAACCAGCCCGTCATTGAAAACTTATGGACGATATTGTCAATATTCGTGCCTGTTTTGAAGAAAAAGTTAGTGAATACTTTTATTTGTGTCAGAATTGCAAACACTGCCATTAATATAACGATAACGATATCTACAGCCCGTTCTGTAACAACAGTACCTAAAGCTTTTGGAAAGGCTACATTATCGTAGCGACTCAATACTCCACAGCGTGCAAATTCGCCTACTCGAGGTATCACGAGGCTAACTGCATACGAGAGGAAAATGGAATTGACACAAACAGAGTTGCGTGTTTGTTCGCCTAACGGTTCCAAAACCTGTTTCCAACGCCAACCTCGAAAGGTTTGTGCTAATATTCCGAAAGGCATAGATAGTAACATCCACGTCCAATTCATCTCGTTTAGAACTACTTGGCGCATTTGTGCAAAGTCGAAGTCTCTATACATCCAATAAAGAATCCCACCGCCCAAAACAAGGGGTAGCACTATCTTTATAGCATTATATAGCAATTTCTTCGTTTCCATTCTGAAAGCAAAGATACATAAATGCTTTTAAATATAGAATATTTTTTCTATCTTTGTCGCCAAATAAAGATAATTTATGAAATCAGTAAAGCCTAAAAAGAATCTCGGGCAACATTTCTTAACCGACTTGAATGTAGCGAAACGTATTGCGGATACAGTAGATGCTTGTCCCAATATACCTATTTTAGAGATTGGTCCAGGTATGGGAGTGCTTACTCAATATCTCGTAGAAAAGCATCGAGATGTAAAGGCAGTAGAAATAGATAAAGAGAGTGTCGCATACCTAAACGAGGCTTTTCCAATACTGCACGATAACATCGTAGGTGCAGATTTCTTACAAATGAATTTGGAAGATATATTTAGTGGTAAACAATTTGTTCTTACAGGCAATTACCCTTACGATATATCATCACAAATTTTCTTTAAGATGCTAGATAATAAGAACCTAATTCCGTGCTGTACAGGTATGATACAACGCGAGGTGGCTTTGCGTATTGCAGCACAACCTGGTAATAAAACGTATGGAATTCTGTCTGTATTAATTCAAGCGTGGTACGATGTTGAATATTTGTTCACCGTAGATGAAGACGTATTCAACCCTCCTCCAAAAGTAAAGAGTGCCGTTATTAGAATGACACGCAACAATGTTAGCAAGCTCAATTGCGACGAAATTCTCTTTAAGCGTCTAGTAAAAACGGTATTTAACCAACGTCGCAAGATGTTACGTGTCAGCTTACGCCAGATGATTCCCAATAAGGCACATAAAAACTTCTATGAACAAGATGTAATGACAAAACGTCCAGAGCAGCTGACTATTGCACAATTTGTAGAACTTACCAATATGGTAGAAGCCGAAATGGCAGTTATAAACGTATAAACAGGTAAAAAAATAATGAGTAAAAAAGAAACATACGAACTATTGCTGAAGCAAATTGCAGCCCTCATAGAGGGAGAGGCGAGCAATAAGGTTGGTGTCTTAGCAAATGTAGCAGCAGCTATTCACCATACTTTTGATACTTTCTTCTGGACGGGTTTCTACCTTTTAAATGAAGGGAATATATTACAGTTAGGACCCTTTCAAGGAACCACAGCTTGTTTTAATATACCAGTGGGAAAAGGTGTCTGTGGAACTGCATTTGCAGAACGCCGAACGCTTATAGTTCCAAATGTAGAAGAATTTCCTGGACATATTGCTTGTAGTTCGTTTTCTCGTTCGGAAATTGTTGTTCCTATATATAATAATAAGGAGGGCAAAATCGTAGGAGTACTCGATATTGATAGTACAAACCTGAATGCTTTTGATACGATTGATGCTCAATATTTAGAGCAGGCAATGTGTATTCTATCTGCAGAAATCTATACAAACCAATAGAAAAAAACTATAAACTTTGCGCAATTACGAATAAATTCCTAAATTTGTATTTAGAAACAATTAATACGCATACTTATGATAGACGTTAAAGAAACATTAAACGAGGCTGAAGAACGTATGGAGATGGCTGCTATGTATCTCGACGAACAGTTGCAACGTATTCGTGCAGGACGTGCCAACGTGGCAATTCTCGATGGAATACGAGTAAGTTCATACGGTTCAATGGTACCACTCAATCAAGTTGCCAGTGTAACAGTGCCAGACCCACGTACAATTGCTATTAAACCTTGGGATAAAAAAGCTATCCGCGAAATAGAAAAAGCTATTATGGACTCGGATGTTGGCATTACTCCTGAGAATAATGGAGAGGTTATTCGCCTTAATCTTCCTCAACCAACAGAAGAGCGTCGCCGCGACCTTGTAAAGCAAAGCAACAAGATTGGAGAACGCACAAAGGTAGAAGTGCGTAATGCTCGTTCTGATATTAAAGACAAATTGAAGAAGGCTATAAAAGATGGACTATCTGAAGACCTTGAGAAAGATGCAGAAGCCGACTTGCAGAAGATACACGATAAGTTCATAAAACGTATAGACGCGCTTCTTGTTGAGAAAGAAAAAGAAATAATGACCGTATAAAAAATCTCCCTTTATTTACCCCTTGTTGGGTGAGTAAAGGGCTTTTTGTATAGTAATGCGAGGTTTAGTAATAAAGAATACAGGCAGTTGGTACACTGTAAAAACCGATGATGGTCGTGTAATAGAGAGTAAGATAAAAGGTAATTTTCGTCTAAAGGGCATTCGTTCTACCAATCCTGTAGCGGTGGGCGACTATGTAAACCTTATTATCAACCAGGAAGGAACAGCCTTTATATCCGAGATTGAAGATAGGAAAAACTATATTATACGTAAGTCGCCTAACCTTTCCAAGCAAAGTCATATTATTGCAGCCAACCTCGACCAGGCTTTTCTCGTGGTTACGGTAAACTATCCTGAAACTTCAACAACGTTTATCGACCGTTTTCTTGCTTGTGCCGAAGCCTATCGCATTCCAGTTGTTTTGGTCTTTAATAAATACGACTTACTCGATGAAGATGAACGACGATACCAAAAGGCTGCTATTCATTTATATGAAGGTCTTGATTACAAGTGTGTAACGTTGCAAGCTACCGCCGATGCTCCCATAGAAAGGAGTATAGAACAGCTCCACCCGTTACTAAAAGATAAGGTTACGCTGCTAAGTGGCAATAGTGGGGTGGGCAAATCTACCATTATCAATGCATTGTTGCCTGGAATTCATTTGCGTACCGCAGAGATTTCAGACTCGCATAATACGGGAATGCACACTACAACCTTCAGCGAAATGTTGGAACTTCCCTACGGAGGCTATATTATAGACACACCGGGCATTAAAGGTTTTGGTACTTTTGACATTGATAAGGAAGAACTTACAAGCTATTTCAGAGAAATTTTCAAGTATTCTAAGTCGTGCCGATTCAATAATTGTACCCATACACACGAACCCGGTTGTGCTGTTCGTAAAGCTGTAGAGGAACATTATATTGCTGAAAGCCGCTACAACAGCTACCTTTCTATGCTTGAGGATAAGGACGAAAATAAGTATCGCGAGGCTTTTTAGGTATTCTTAATATATTAAAGTGTTTAGTGTTACAAGGAAGATAGAATACCTAAACTGTAATAGGGTAAAAAGATATAACATATTATTGTTGTTTTCCTTTTATCCTAAGATTATTCTCATTTGTAGAAAGCTTGCTTATACCCTTCTACAACTGCTGATTTGTGTCAATGGGAGCTTATTTTATAGAAACAGATATACCTGCACTTTCACCCCATAACGCCTAAGACTACTTCCATATCTGCAGGCTTCTTGCCTGTGTAAGTCATAGCGTATGCCTTTTTATGTGTCTTTGTGGATATTCTTTCGATAGTTCCCCAGTTATAAATCTTAATTAGAGAAACTTCGTCATTAGCATATTTCATTTCTCCAAATGTAATCCCTCCTGTCTCAATTTTAGATTGTTGCTTGTTAGAGATATTCACATGGCAAATTCTTTTATAATCGGCTTTGTTGATTAACAAGATACCTCGTATCTCAAAATCTTTTTTATCTGTAGTATAAAGAGTATCTTTTCCTGTTTGAGAAGTTGATAATTCAAAATTAACTTCGTTTAGTTCGGGTGGATAACTATCATCTTTTGCGTCATAACACGAGGCTAAAGTACAGGCAGAAAGTATGAAAATACTGCCCAAAAGTAATTTTGTAAATTTCGTTTTAGTTGCTTTTTATAATTATATTAATTGTTATGTAAATACGATATAGGGACAAAGGTAAGCAAAAGAAATATAATACAAGATATAAATGTTGTCTTTTATATTTTTAACACAATAAATAAGCTTCTTCTTAATTTTAGAAGGTAATCTTTTGAGTGCTATTACGACGTACAATCAATACGTTTTCATATAGTAGTACAGCGTTTGTAACGTGTAAGCTTATTAATAAAACACATAACGAAGCGTGTAAATATTTTTTATAGTGGTGTGTATTGTCTAACCGTTTTATAATCAATGTTTTGCAAAAACTATTGTTTCGTCTTTCAAAATAGGCTGTTTTACACAATAAAAACCACCCTTTTGGAACGCAAAACAATGGTTTTTGCAACCTAAAAATGGGATTGTTGTTTTGTGTTTAAATTATCTTTACAAAATGAAAGCTATACTACTTTATCTTAAAGCACATAAAAACAGAAAACCATAGAAGTTTATAAACTATGTCTGAGTTATTGCAAGTCTTATCTTTTTTAATCTGGCTTATTTTTTCTACAGCAGTTTACGAAAAACATTTATGAAGCTTTTGCTCTTCTGAACAAAAAGCAGTACCTTTGTAAATATGGAGTTCAGAACGATAGTAAATGTACCGAGACCACGCTTCGAGCTATTGCCTTGTGAGCGTGTGCTATTTGTTGGCTCATGTTTTGCAAGCAATATTGGTGCGAAATTTATAGATTGGAAATTTCGTACCATTGTAAATCCGTTTGGTGTAATGTATAACCCTGCTTCGATACTGCATACGATAGAACGAAGAACCGAGACTTTCGATACCGTCTTTATCACTTTAGGCACAAACCATGTGTATATTGAGAAAGCTACGGGCGAGATTGTAGACAACTGTAACAAACGTCCGCAACGGCTTTTCAATGAGCAGGAACTCAGCATAGCAGCCTGTAAAGATTATCTAAACCGTGCAATAGAACTGCTACAAGAACGCAACCACGATGTTAAAATAATATTCACAGTCAGTCCAATACGATATGCAAAGTATGGTTACCACGAGAGTCAGCTCTCTAAAGCTGCATTGCTTCTATCGGTACACGATGTAATAGGCGAGCATATTGATGAAAATGTAGCCTATTTTCCAGCTTACGAGATAGTGAACGATGAACTTCGCGACTATCGTTTCTATAAAGCCGATATGCTACACCCCAACGAGCAGGCTGTGGAATATATATGGGAACGTCTTGTTGATATGTATTTTTCGCCTTCAGCTAAAAAGTTTCTGCACGAATGGAAACCAGTAAAAGAGGCATTTGCACATCGTCCTTTCAATCCAGAAAGTAGCGAATATAAGAATTTTATGGTAAAAATAAGAGCGCATGCAAAGCTATTGGCGCAAAAATACAATGGATTAATAATAGAAGACCAATGAACACCGAACAAATTTTAGCACATCTTGCCAGACACAATGTTAAGTCTACTGCCAACAGAATATTGATAGCAGAGGCTATTTCGAAACATAATGGACCTGTTTCGATGAAGGAATTAGAAACAAAACTACAAACAATAGATAAATCGAGTATATTCCGCACACTTACATTGTTTAGTAATCAGCACGTTGTACACCAGATGGAAGATGGCAACGATATTGTTCGCTACGAACTTTGTATGAGCAACGACGATGAAACTGACAGCGATATGCATGCTCACTTTTATTGCGAGCAGTGTCAACGCACCACTTGTCTGCACGAAGTAGATATTCCCAAAGTCAGTCTGCCCACCGGTTACAGACTTTCCAGTGTAAACTTTATGCTGAAAGGAGTATGCCCCGAATGTGCAGTAAAGCAGAAACGATAAGGAAAAAAAGGTAAAAAAGAAAGCAAAAGCTATACGGCAACTTTGTTTTTGCTGTATCTTTGCACTCTGTAACTTATAGAAAGCAACCGACATTGTATATTTTATGGCAGTTAGGAAGCTTTCTGTTAATATTTCGATAATGAGCTATTCAATAGAAAAAATAACACAAGTAGTAAGCGCAGAACGGTATGGAGATACTGCTGCAAGCATAAGTTTTTTGTTAACAGATAGCCGTTCGCTATGTTTTCCCGAAGAAACATTGTTCTTCGCACTACACACCGATCGCAACGATGGTCATCATTACATTCCCGAACTCTATCGGCGTGGCGTGCGAAATTTTGTAGTTGAGAATGTTCCCAATAACTTTTCTGACCTTTATAAACATGCAAACTTCCTGAAAGTGGACAATACACTTGCTGCATTTCAGCAACTAGCAACTTTTCATCGTAAGGCTTTTAACATTCCTATTGTAGGTATTACGGGGTCGAATGGTAAAACAATGGTAAAAGAGTGGTTGTCGCAACTGTTCTCTTACGATATGAATGTAACACGTTCGCCAAAGAGTTATAATTCGCAGATAGGCGTTCCGTTATCGCTTTGGCTATTGAACGAAAATTCGCAGATAGGTTTAATAGAAGCGGGCATTAGCAAAGTTGGTGAAATGCAGGCTTTACACGATATAATTATGCCTACTGTGGGAGTACTTACAAGTATAGGTACAGCTCATCAGGAGAATTTTTCATCGTTAAAAGAGAAGTGTAACGAGAAGCTGTTGTTATTTAAAGGTACACAAGCTTTAATTTATCGGATCGACGATAAGATAGCAGCAAACTGTGTTGCAGAAACTTGTTACGATGGAGAACTGCTAGCATGGTCGGAATACGATACTACTGCAGCTTTTTATGTAGAACGTATAGAAAAGAGCAATACCACATCTACCATACATTATATATGGAAGCATAGCACACATGGAAACTTTATTTTGCCATTCATAGATGATGCTAGTATAAGCAATTGTATTACTTGTGCGGTAGTTGCGTTATATTTTGGCATACAGCCAGAGGTGTTGGCGCAACGTATGGCGAAGCTTGAACCAGTTGCAATGCGCCTTGAAGTAAAGGAAGGACAGCATGGTTGTACGCTAATTAACGACTCTTACAACTCTGATATAAACTCGCTCAATATCGCACTCGACTTTATGAATCGTCGTCCAGACCAAAAACATCGTGAACGGACACTTATATTGAGCGATATTTACCAAAGTGGTGAAACCGAAGAGCAGCTTTATGCAGAAGTTGCAGCAATGGTAAAAGAGCGTGGTATAAAGAAGTTTATAGGCGTAGGCAAAGCACTTAATAGACAAAAACAGGCTTTTGGTAGTTTAAAAGATAAGTTCTTTTTTGAAAATACAGCAGATTTCATAGAAAGCAATGTGTTTAAGACTTTACATAATGAAGTTATTTTGTTGAAAGGTGCACGAGTTTTCGACTTTGATAAACTCACCGAACTGTTAGTAAAGAAAGTACACGAGACAGTGTTAGAGGTGAATTTGAATGCTGTAATAAGTAATCTAAACTGGTATCGCTCCTTCTTAAAGCCCGAAACAAAACTTGTTTGTATGATAAAAGCCGATGCTTATGGAGCTGGAGCTGTAGAGATAGCAAAGACTTTACAAGAACATCGTGTAGATTATCTTGCTGTGGCTGTGGCTGACGAAGGAGCTACATTGCGCCGAAACGGCATTACAAGTAACATAATGATAATGAACCCTGAGATGAGCTCGTTTAAAACTCTTTTCGATAACAAGCTTGAACCAGAGGTTTATAGCTTCCGTTTGTTGGAAGCACTAATTAAAGCTGCCGAAAAAGAGGGTATTACGGGATATCCAGTGCATATTAAACTTGATACGGGTATGCATCGTTTAGGTTTCGACCCTCGTACAGATATTGATAGACTCGTGAACCGACTGCACCATCAACATGCTTTAATACCTCGTTCGGTATTTTCTCATTTCGTGGGATCGGACAGTAACGACTTCGATTCTTTCTCAGATAAACAGTTTGCACTATTCGAAGAGGGAAGCAAGAAATTGCAAACAGCTTTCAACCATCATATTATACGACACATGGACAACTCTGCTGGTATAGAACACTTCCCAGAACACCAAATGGATATGTGTCGATTAGGATTAGGACTTTATGGTATTAATCCACGAACCAATGCTATTATAAATAATGTGTCTACATTAAAAACAACTATATTGCAACTTCGGAAAGTTCCAGCAGGCGATACTGTGGGGTATTCTCGTCGTGGTAAGATAGAAAAAGATAGTGTAATAGCTGCTATTCCTATAGGATATGCCGATGGGTTGAACCGTAAATTAGGCAATCGCAACTGTTATTGTCTTGTAAATGGTAAACGTGCTTACTATGTA
>ENA-OWLC01000376-OWLC01000376.1-metagenome-genome-assembly--contig:-NODE-376-length-11936-cov-5.114889_pt1 | contig 11936 bp, 9 predicted proteins | sample MGYA00245344_ERZ651092 | MGnify/ENA primary metagenome ERZ651092 (study PRJEB26857, sample SAMEA4031755) | metagenome | biome: human; feature: oral; material: saliva | place: Philippines | collected 2014 | study... | reverse complement strand
GTCTATCGACTGTTTTGGTCGCAGACATCCTGATTTTACCCACCAAAAGCTAAATAGCCATCAGATTGATTTTGCTCAGCCTAATATTTGGCGCGAAGAAGTGCAGGGCGATGTATTGTTTGCCTGCTTGGGAACTACCTTGAAAGCGGCTGGCAGTAAAGAAGCGCAATGGGCAATCGATTATGAGGCAAATCTTGAATTTGCCAAAGCAGCTAGGCAGAACGGCGTCAATGCTTTGGTTTTGATTTCCGCTTCTGGTGCAAATTCTGCTTCGCGCCTATTTTATCAACGGATGAAGGGCGAATTGGAGCAAGCAATTATCGATTTGAATTTTCCGCACCTTATTATTTTCCGCCCGCTCTTATTGATTCGACCGAATAGCGATCGCTTGGGCGAAAAAATAGCAGAACGGATTTTGCATGGATTCAACCGTATCGGCCTGATGAAAAGCCAACGTCCGCTTGCGGTCGAAAAATTGGCGCAAGCCATGCTGAAAGCAGTGTTGTTGTCATCTCATGAACAGGCATCGTACTCGAAAAACCATATGCAGGTATATGAGCCTCAAGATATTTTTAGGCTGTTAGATCAATAATCTGATAACAAGCCTTACACAGAGATTTTAATGGAGCCAGTATGGTAACCAAGTTCCAACAAGAAACCCTCAAATCCCGTTTCGCACAAGCCAAAGTCCTTGTTGTCGGCGACGTGATGCTCGACCGCTATTGGTTTGGCGACGTGTCCCGTATTTCGCCCGAAGCCCCCGTGCCGGTGGCGAAAATCGGACGAATCGACCAACGCGCGGGCGGAGCGGCGAACGTTGCGCGCAACATCGCTTCGTTGGGCGGCAAAGCTGGGCTGTTGTCGGTAACCGGCGACGACGAAGCCGCCAACGCGCTCGATGCGCTGATGGCGCAAGACGGCGTCGCCTCCTATCTGATGCGCGACAAACAAATCGCCACTACCGTCAAACTGCGTGTCGTCGCCCGCAACCAGCAGCTTATCCGCCTTGATTTTGAAGAGCATCCCAACCGCGAAGTGTTGGAGCAAATCAAGCAGAAATACCGCGAAGTATTGCCCGAATACGACGCAATCATTTTTTCAGACTACGGCAAAGGCGGCCTGTCGCACATCTCCGATATGATAGATTGGGCAAAACACGCAGGTAAAACCGTATTAATCGACCCCAAAGGCGACGATTACGAAAAATACGCCGGCGCCACGCTGATTACACCCAACCGCGCTGAATTGAAAGAAGTGGTCGGCAGTTGGAAAAACGAAAGCGAACTGACCGAAAAAGCGCAAAACCTGCGCCGCCACCTCGACCTGACCGCCGTTTTATTGACCCGAAGCGAAGAGGGCATGACCCTGTTCAGCGAAGGCGAACCCATTTACCAGCCCACCCGCGCCCAAGAAGTTTACGACGTATCCGGCGCAGGCGACACCGTCATTGCCGGAGTGGGCTTGGGGCTGGCGGCAGGCTACACCATGCCCGAAGCCATGCACCTCGCCAATACCGCCGCCGGCGTCGTCGTCGCCAAACTCGGCACAGCGGTTTGCTCGTTTGCAGAGTTGAACAAAGCATTGGAAGAGCAGTAATTTCTTTTTCAGACGACCCCATCTTTCCAAGGCCGTCTGAAACGAGTGCAACGAGTTTCGCCAAAACCAAAAATCAAAGGAAACCCAATATGACCATCATCGTAACAGGCGCGGCCGGCTTTATCGGCAGCAACATCGTCAAAGCCCTCAATCAACGCGGCATAACCGACATCGTCGCTGTCGACAACCTGACCCGTGGCGAAAAATTCAAAAACCTTGCCGAGTGCGAAATCGCCCACTACCTCGACAAACACGAATTCATCCGCCAAGTGCGCGGCCATCTTCTGCCTTACGAAAACATCGAAGCCGTCTTCCACCAAGGCGCATGTTCCGACACCATGAACCATGACGGCCTCTACATGATGGACAACAACTACCAGTACACGCTCGACCTCCTAGACTGGTGTCAAGACGAACGCATTCCCTTCCTCTACGCCTCCAGCGCCGCCGTGTACGGCAAAGGCGAAATCTTCCGCGAAGAGCGCGAACTTGAAAAACCGCTCAACGTGTACGGCTACTCCAAATTCCTGTTCGACCAAGTATTGCGCCGCCGCATGAAAGAAGGCCTGACCGCCCAAGTCGTCGGCTTCCGTTACTTCAACGTTTACGGACAACACGAACAACACAAAGGCCGCATGGCATCCGTCGCCTTCCACCATTTCAACCAATACCGCGAACACGGTTACGTCAACCTGTTCGGTGCCAACGACGGCTACGGCAACGGCGAACAAACCCGCGACTTCGTCAGCGTCGAAGACGTCGCCAAAGTCAACCTCTACTTCTTCGATCACCCCAATCTCTCCGGCATCTACAACCTCGGCACCGGCCGCAGCCAACAGTTCAACGAACTCGCCGCCGCCACCGTCAACGCCTGCCGCGCCGCCGAAGGCAAATCTGAATTGAGCTTAAAAGAGCTGATAGAAGAAGAACTTATCCGCTACATCCCCTTCCCCGACGCGCTCAAAGGCAAATACCAAAGCTTCACCCAAGCCGACATTACCAAACTGCGCGAAGCCGGATACAAGGAAGAATTTTTGGATGTCAAAGCAGGTGTCGGGCGCTACGTCAAATGGATGCTGGAAAATTTGGCTTAATTTGAAATGCCCATAACAAAGGTCGTCTGAAAATATCAGGCGATTTTGATTTGTTTAACTTTTATATAGATTTCGATTATGACCGAAATACAACAACGTGCCCAACTGCACCGCCAAATCTGGAAAATCGCCGATGAAGTACGCGGCGCGGTGGATGGCTGGGACTTTAAACAATACGTTCTCGGCACGCTTTTCTACCGCTTTATCAGCGAAAACTTCACCGACTATATGCAAGCCGGCGACAGCAGTATTGATTATGCCGCTATGTCAGACAGCATCATCACGCCTGAAATCAAAGACGATGCCGTCAAAGTCAAAGGCTATTTCATCTACCCCAGCCAGCTTTTTTGCAATATTGCCGCCGAAGCCCATCAAAACGAAGAGCTCAACACCAAGCTGAAAGAAATTTTTACCGCGATTGAAAGCTCCGCCTCCGGCTATCCGTCCGAACAAGACATCAAAGGCCTGTTTCACGACTTCGATACCACCAGCAGCCGGCTCGGCAGCACCGTTGCCGACAAAAACAAACGCCTAGCTGCCGTCCTCAAAGGCGTGGCGGAACTTGATTTCGGCAGTTTTGAAGACCACCACATCGACCTTTTTGGCGATGCCTACGAATACCTGATTTCCAACTACGCTGCCAACGCAGGCAAATCCGGCGGCGAATTTTTCACACCGCAAAGCGTCTCCAAACTGATTGCGCGACTGGCGGTGCACGGGCAGGAGAAAGTCAACAAAATTTACGACCCCGCTTGCGGCTCGGGCAGCCTGCTCTTACAGGCGAAAAAACAGTTTGACGAGCACATCATCGAAGAAGGCTTCTTCGGGCAGGAAATCAACCACACCACTTACAACCTCGCCCGCATGAACATGTTCCTGCACAACGTCAATTACAACCAATTCCACATCGAATTGGGCGACACACTGACCAACCCCAAGCTCAAAGACAGCAAACCCTTTGATGCCATCGTCTCCAATCCGCCTTATTCCATCAACTGGATAGGCAGCGACGACCCCACCTTAATCAACGACGACCGCTTTGCCCCCGCAGGCGTACTCGCCCCGAAATCCAAAGCCGATTTTGCCTTCATCCTGCACGCACTGAACTACCTTTCCGGCAGAGGCCGCGCCGCCATCGTCTCATTCCCCGGCATTTTCTATCGCGGCGGGGCAGAGCAGAAAATCCGCCAATATCTGGTGGAGGGCAACTATGTGGAAACCGTGATTGCCCTTGCGCCCAATCTCTTTTACGGCACCGGCATCGCCGTCAATATCCTGGTTTTGTCCAAGCACAAAGACAATACCGACATCCAATTCATCGACGCAAGCGGCTTCTTTAAAAAAGAAACCAACAACAACGTCTTAACCGAAGAACACATTGCCGAAATCGTCACACTCTTCGCCGATAAGGCCGATGTGCCGCATATCGCCCAAAACGCTGCCCAGCAAACCGTCAAAGACAAACACTACGACCTCGCTGTCAGCCACTATGTTGAACCCGAAGACACCCGCGAGGTCATCGACATCAAAAAACTCAACGCCGAAATCAACGAAACCGTCGCCAGAATCAAACGGCTGCGGCGCGAAATTGACGAAGTGATTACAGAAATTGAGGCTTAGGCAGTTGTTGCATATTTTGCAACAATTGAATGGGAAAGAGGCCGTCTGAAAATACGGGCGGCAACCTGTAAGCAATCCTTACAAGTTCAAATCAAGAAATTTTCGGGGAAAAATACATGACAACAGAAAACAACGCTTTTGAAAACGCCAAACACATCGACGAAACAGGCAATGAATATTGGTCGGCGCGCACCTTGCAGCAAATCTTGGAATATTCCGAATGGCGCAATTTCCAACGGACCATTGATAAAGCCATAACCGCTTGCGAAACATCAGGAAATGACAAAAATCATCATTTTGTTGAAACCAACAAAATGATAGCCCTTGGAAAAGGCAGGCAGCGCGAAGTGCCGGATTACCGCCCTTCCCGCTATGCCTGCTACCTGATTGTGCAAAACGGCGATTCGTCCAAAAACGTCATTGCCGCAGGGCAAACCTACTTTGCCGTGCAAACCCGCCGCCAAGAACTGCAAGACGAAGCCGCATTCAGGCTACCGGAAAAAGCAGCTTGAAAGGGGGGGCTTCAGCCCACCAAAACAACGGCAAAACAACGGTAGGCGGAGCGGTGGGCTGAAGCTACCCTACGACGGACACAACCGCCCCACATCCCGCCGCAGCGGGAAGGAAACGGAAAACAACCATGGATATGCAAAGCAAAGCGAAAAAATTGATTGAGATGATTCAGACGGCACCGGTGGAGTGGAAGCCGTTGGGGGAGGTTGGCCTATTGGTTCGAGGCAACGGCTTGCAGAAAAAAGATTTTACCGAGAGCGGCGTACCGGCGATTCATTACGGACAAATTTACACCTATTATGGCAATCAGACGGATAAGACTCTTTCTTTCGTTTCACCGGAATTGGCGGAAAAACTGAAGAAAGTAGATAAAGGTGATGTGGTAATTACCAACACTAGTGAAAATATAGAAGACGTAGGAAAAGCCCTTTTATATTTGGGAGAAGAGCAAGCCGTTACAGGCGGACACGCAACTATTTTTAAACCAAGCAAAGAAATTGTCGGTAAATTCTTTGTCTATTTTACCCAAACAGAAATTTTTGATAAGGCAAAAAGAAAATTTGCAAAAGGAACAAAGGTTATTGATGTTTCCGCAACCGATATGGCAAAAATCCAAATCCCCATCCCATCATTGGAAACTCAACAAAAAATTGTAAAAATACTTGACAAATTCACCGAGCTGGAAGCTACGCTGGAAGCAGAATTAGCCCTGCGCAAACGCCAATACCAGTATTACCGCGACTTTCTTTTAGATTTTGACAATCAAATCGGGGGGGGGGTGGATAGCTGATGACTATAAAGGCCGTCTGAAAGATGTGGTTTGGAAGACGTTGGGGGAGGTATTTGAAATGAAGGCAGGCAAACATATTTCTGCCAGTAATATTTTAGACAACCCAAATGCAGATCATATATACCCATGTTTTGGAGGAAATGGACAACGTGGATATGTTAATGAATATAGCCATTCAGGTAATTATGTTTTAATTGGTAGGCAAGGTGCATTATGTGGAAATGTTCAACGCATCGATGGAACATTTTATGCAACAGAGCATGCTGTTGTTGTGAAACCTAAGTTGGAAGTTGATATGTCTTGGGCATTTCATATTCTTACAACAATGAATTTAAATCAATATGCATCAAAATCTGCTCAACCTGGTTTAGCAGTTGGGAGATTAGAGACTTTACGTATACCCATCCCCCCACTCCCCGAACAGGAAAAAATCGTCGCCATCCTAGACAAATTCGATACCCTGACCCACTCCATCAGCGAGGGTCTGCCGTACGAAATCGCTCTGCGCCGAAAACAATACGAATATTACCGCGAACAGCTGCTTGCCTTCCCCAAGGCAGCCTGAAATTGGGATTATGTCGTCTGAAGATATTGATAAGGAAATATAATGGGAAAAAGTTTAACTGAAATTGCTGAACAATTGAAAGGAAGCAATAAAAAAGTTCAGCTTATCTACGCCTTTAACGGAACGGGGAAAACGCGTTTATCCGGAGAGTTTAAGAATTTAATTGCTCCAACCAGTTCAGAAGAGTCAGACGGAGAGCCAACAAGAAGAAAATTTCTTTACTATAATGCATTTACTGAGGATTTATTCTTTTGGGACAATGATTTGTTGGCGAACGAAGCTCCAAGATTAAAAATTCAAAAGAATAGGTTTACCGACTGGTTGCTTAGAGATAATGGACTGGATGGAGCTGTTATTAAAAACTTTCAATATTATACAGATGAAAAATTAAACCCTAATTTCAATGAAGATTTTTCAGAAATCTCATTTCATTTTGCCCGTGGTAACGATGAGCCGATTAACAATATCAAAATTTCAAAAAGTGAGGAAAGTATTTTCATTTGGAGCATTTTTTACGAGTTAATCAAACAAGTTATTGATGAGCTAAAGCGGACAGAAGACAGCGAGGAAGAACGTTCTACACATCAGTTTGACGATTTGGAATATATTTTTATTGATGACCCTGTCAGCTCTTTGGATGAAAATCATCTAATTCAACAAGCGGTTGATTTGGCTGATTTGATAAAGCTTAGCGGACCGGGGTTAAAGTTTGTTATTACTACACATAATGTTTTATTTTACAACGTTCTATACAATGAACTAAAAGATTTGAAAAATAAAAAGGAAAGTTATCTTCTGTTAAAAAATGAAGATAGTAGTTTTGATATTCTTGAAAAACAAGGTGATTCCAATAAAAGTTTCTCATATCACCTTCACTTAAAAGGAGTTATTGAAAAAGCTATCGAGAATCGGCAGGTGGAACGGTTTCATTTTATGTTGCTGAGAAACCTGTATGAAAAAACAGCTAATTTTTTGGGTTATACGCAATGGTCTAAGATTCTGCCTGAAGATGGTAGAGGAAACTATTTTCAACGTATTATTAACTTTACAAGTCATTCTACATTATCTAATGAGGAATTTGCCGAGCCGACACCGCAAGAACAAGAAACTGTCAAATTGCTTTTGAAACACTTGCTGGATAACTATAATTTTTTTCAAAGTGATGAACAAAGAGATAATCCATGAACCTCGAAACCAAACCCATCGCCGAAACGCCGAATTTCATCGTGCTCGACCAATATGAAAAAATCGAACAGTCGGGCAGCTACCAATCGGAAAACCAGTTGGAAGCGGAACTAATCGCCGATTTGCAGAATCAGGGATACGAATACCGCAAGGATTTGAACAGCCAAAGCAGGCTGCTGGAAAACCTGCGCGCGCAGTTGCAGCGGCTGAACGATGTGGCGTTTTCAGACGACGAATGGGCGCGTTTTTTGACGGAATATCTGGACAGGCCGTCTGAAAACATTACCGATAAAACCCGCAAAATCCACGACGACCATATTTACGATTTCGCTTTTGATGACGGTCGTCTGAAAAACATCTATCTGCTGGACAAGAAAAACCTTGCCCGCAACCATGTGCAGGTTATCAACCAGTTTGAGCAGACGGGCACGCATGCAAACCGTTATGACGTTACCGTGTTGGTAAACGGCCTGCCGCTGGTACAGATTGAATTGAAAAAGCGCGGCGTGGCGGTGCGGGAGGCATTCAATCAGGTGCACCGTTACAGCAAAGAGAGCTTCAACAGCGAAAATTCGTTGTTCAAATTTCTGCAAATCTTCGTGATTTCCAACGGCACGGACACGCGCTATTTTGCCAATACCACCAAGCGCGACAAAAACAGCTTCGATTTCACGATGAATTGGGCGCGGTCGGACAATTATCCGATTAAAGATTTGAAAGACTTTACCGCCACGTTCCTGCAGAAAAGCGTATTGCTGAGCGTTTTGCTGCATTACAGCGTGTTCGATGCGAATGATACGCTGCTGATTATGCGGCCGTATCAGATTGCCGCCGCCGAACGCATTTTGTGGAAAATCAACAGCTCGGCGCAGGCAAAGAATTGGAGCAAGCCGGAAAGCGGCGGCTATGTCTGGCACACCACGGGCAGCGGCAAAACGCTGACCAGCTTTAAGGCGGCGCGTCTGGCGACGGAATCGGCATTTATCGACAAGGTTTTCTTCGTGGTGGACAGGAAGGATTTGGACTATCAGACGATGAAGGAATACCAACGTTTTTCGCCCGACAGCGTGAACGGTTCGGAAAGCACGGCAGGATTGAAACGCAATTTGGAAAAAGACGACAACAAAATCATCGTTACCACCATCCAAAAGCTGAACAACCTGATGAAAAGTGAAGATAATCTGCCGGTTTATCACCAGCAGGTTGTATTTATTTTCGACGAATGCCACCGCTCGCAATTCGGCGAAGCGCAAAAAAACCTGAAAAAGAAATTCAAGAAATTTTGCCAGTTCGGCTTTACCGGTACGCCGATTTTTCCCGAAAACGCTTTGGGCGCAGAAACCACGGCGGGCGTGTTCGGGCGGGAGCTGCATTCTTATGTGATTACCGATGCCATCCGCGATGAAAAAGTATTGAAATTCAAAGTAGATTACAACGATGTGCGCCCGCAGTTCAAAGCCGTGGAAGCGGAACAGGACGAGAAGAAACTGAGTGCCGCAGAAAACCGCAAAGCCCTGCTGCATCCTGAACGCATCCGTGAAATCACGCAATATATCCTGAACCAGTTCAGGCAGAAAACGCACCGGCTGAATGTGGGCGGCAAAGGCTTTAACGCCATGTTTGCCGTCAGCAGCGTGGATGCGGCGAAGTGCTATTACGAAGCGTTCAAAACACAACAGGCAGGCAGCCTGCACCCGCTGAAAGTGGCCACCATTTTTTCCTTTGCGGCCAACGAAGAGCAGAACGCCGTCGGTGAAATTGTTGACGAGACCTTTGAACCGGAAGCGATGGACAGCAGCGCGAAAGAATTTTTGCAGGCTGCCATCAATGATTACAACGCCTGTTTCAAAACCAATTTCGGCACGGATAGCAAAGCCTTTCAGAACTACTACCGCGATTTGGCAAAACGGGTGAAAAACCAGGAAGTGGACTTGCTGATTGTGGTCGGCATGTTTTTGACGGGTTTTGACGCGCCGACGCTGAATACGCTGTTCGTCGATAAAAACCTGCGCTATCACGGCCTGATGCAGGCGTTTTCTCGCACCAACCGCATTTACGATGCTACCAAAACCTTCGGCAACATTGTCTGCTTCCGCAATTTGGAGCAGGCAACCATTGATGCGATTACCCTGTTTGGCGACAAAAACACCAAAAATGTGGTGCTGGAAAAAAGCTACAAAGAATACATGAACGGCTATACCGACAGCCAGACCGGCGAAGCGCGGCGCGGCTATTTGGATGTGGCAAAAGAATTGCGCGAACGTTTCCCCGATCCCGACAAAATCGAAACGGAAAAAGACAAAAAAGATTTTGCCAAACTTTTCGGCGAATACCTGCGGGCGGAAAACGTATTGCAGAACTATGATGAATTTGCCGCATTGCGCGAGTTGCAGAATGTGGATGCGGCGGACGAAGATGCTATGAAGGCGTTTCAGGAAAAATACTACCTGAGCGATGAAGATGTGCAGGAAATGCGGAAAGTGCCGATGCCGTCTGAAAGGGCAGTGCAGGATTACCGTTCCACCTATAACGACATCCGCGACTGGCTGCGCCGCCAAAAAGCAGGCGAACAGAAAGAGCAATCAAAAATCGACTGGGACGATGTGGTTTTTGAGGTGGATTTGCTCAAATCGCAGGAAATCAATCTGGATTACATCTTGCAACTGGTTTTCGAGCATCACAAAAAAATCAAAGGCAAAGCGGAGCTAGTGGAAGAAATCCGCCGCATCATCCGCGCAAGTATCGGCCACCGCGCCAAAGAGAGCCTGATTGTGGATTTCATCAACGATACGGATTTGGACAAAGTGCCCGACGTTCCCACCATACTGGAAACCTTTTACACATACGCGCAAGAAGTGATGAGGCGCGAAGCAGCAGAGCTGATTGCCGCCGAAGGACTGAACGAAACCGCCGCCAAACGTTATTTGATCGGCTCGCTCAAACGCGGTTATGCCAGCGAAAACGGCACAGAACTGACCGAAACCCTGCCGAAAATGAGCCCGCTCAACCCACAATATCTGACGAAGAAACAAAGTGTTTTTCAGAAAATTGCGGCGTTTGTGGAGAAGTTTAAGGGGGTGGGAGGAAATCTCTAAATCAAAAAGGTCGTCTGAAAACTCGGATTTGAGGTTTTCAGACGACCTTTTATTGAACTACCACTTTATTCAGCGATACAGGGAAACGATGGTTTCGGCGGCTTTGACGCAGCTGTCGACATCGGCAACTAAGGCAATGCGGACGTAGCCTTCACCGGGGTTGCCCCATTCGGTATCGCGAGCGAGGAAGCGGCCGGGGAGGACTTGGATGGCGGCTTTTTGCCAGAGATTTTTGGCAAATGCCAAGTCGTCGCCATTGGGGACTTTCAGCCAGATGTAGAATGATGCGTCGGGCAGTTTGACATCGAATGCCTGCTGCAAAATGGGGATGACGCGGTCAAATTTTTCCTGATACAGGCGGCGGTTGGCGATGACGTGTTCTTCGTCGTTCCATGCGGCGATACTGGCGCGTTGGACGGGGATGCTCATCGCGCTACCGTGGTAGGTGCGGTAGAGCAGGAAGTTTTTAAGCAATTCGGCATCGCCTGCGACAAAACCGGAGCGTAGTCCGGGGACGTTAGAACGTTTGGAGAGGCTGGTGAACATGACGATATTGCGGTTGCCGCGCCCTGATTGCGCTGCCGCCTGTAAGCCGCCTATGAGTTTGTTGCCGTCGAAATAGATTTCGGAATAGCATTCGTCGGAAGCAATGATGAAACCGTATTTGTCTTGCAGATCAAAGATTTCTTGCCAGTCTTCCAGTTGCAGGACGCTGCCGCTGGGGTTGTTGGGCGAGCAGACGAACATGACTTTGGTGCGTTGCCATACGTCTTCGGTAATGCTTTTCCAATCGGGCTTGAAGGACGGGGCAGGGCAGTTGGCAAAACGGATTTCGCCGCCGCCGAGAATAGCTGCGCCTTCGTAGATTTGATAGAACGGGTTGGGGCTGAGGACAACGGGTTTGAGGTCGTCTGAAACGGGGTTTAAGACGGTTTGAACGAAGGAAAATAGAGCTTCGCGGCTGCCGAGTACAGGCAGGATTTCCGTGTCGGGATTGACGGTCAGTCCGTCGTAACGGCGTTGCAGCCAGTCGGCACAGGCTTGACGCAGCTCGGGCAGCCCTGCGGTCAGGGGGTATTTTTCCAGTTCGTGCAGCGAGGCGGTCAGCGCATTGGTGATGACTTCGGGGGTAGGGTGTTTCGGCTCGCCGATGTGAAGGTGGACGGGGGTAACGCCTTCGGGAGGGTTAACGCCCTGCATGGCTTCGCGCAGGCGGGCAAACGGATAGGGTTGGAGCTGGTCGAGTAGTGGGTTCATGGGTGTTCCAAATGTCTATCGAGACGGTCATCTTAGCATTTTTTATGCGGATTTTGTTGACAATGTGTGCAGGAAAAGGGAAGACTCGTTGGGAAAAGGTCGTCTGAAAATCGGTTTCAGACGACCTTTTTTGAGTATTACGCGATTTGCAGGCAAAATATAGTGGATTATAGTGGATTAAAATTGCAATGATACGGCGTTGCCAACGCCCTTATGTACTA
>ENA-OWLC01000371-OWLC01000371.1-metagenome-genome-assembly--contig:-NODE-371-length-11994-cov-5.390066_pt1 | contig 11994 bp, 9 predicted proteins | sample MGYA00245344_ERZ651092 | MGnify/ENA primary metagenome ERZ651092 (study PRJEB26857, sample SAMEA4031755) | metagenome | biome: human; feature: oral; material: saliva | place: Philippines | collected 2014 | study... | reverse complement strand
GTGGTGGCTTTCGATGAGGGTTTTGACGGGTTGTTCGGGCAGGCCGAAGCGGTCGACCAGTTCTTCGTGTATGGCGTTGATTTGCTGCACGGTTTCGCAGACGGCGAGGCGTTTGTAGAGGACGAGCCGTTCGTGGATGTCGGGGCAGTAGCTTTCGGGCAGCAGGGCGGGGCTGTGCAGTTTGATTTCGGTGGTGATGCCCAGCGGTGCGTCGAGGTCGGGCTGGCGGCCTTTTTTGAGGTCGCGCACGGCTTGTTTGAGCATTTCGGTGTAGAGCGTGAAGCCGACCTGTATCATTTCGCCGGACTGCCCTTCGCCGAGGATTTCGCCGGCGCCGCGGATTTCCAAATCCTGCATGGCGAGGGTGAAACCTGCGCCGAGTTCGTCTGCCGCCGCAATGGCGTCGAGGCGTTTTTCTGCGTCTTTGGTGATGTATTCGGGCGTGAGCAGGTAGGCGTAGGCTTGGTGGTGGCTGCGGCCGACGCGCCCGCGAAGCTGGTGCAGTTGCGCCAGCCCGAATTTGTCGGCGCGGTTGATGATGATGGTGTTGGCGTTGGGGATGTCGATGCCGGTTTCGATGATGGTGGAACAGAGCAACACGTTGAATCTTTGCTGCAAAAAGTCGCGCATGACTTGTTCCAGCTCGCGCTCGCGCAGTTGTCCGTGCGCCACGCCGATGCGGGCTTCGGGCAGCAGGGTTTCCAGCCGCTCGCGCATATTTTCAATCGTATCCACTTCATTGTGTAGGAAAAATACCTGCCCGCCGCGTTTGAGTTCGCGCAACACGGCTTCGCGCACGCTGCCTTCGCTGAACGGTTTGACAAAGGTTTTGACGGCGAGGCGGCGGCTCGGTGCGGTAGTAATCAGCGAGAAGTCGCGCAGGCCTTCAAGCGCCATGCTGAGAGTGCGTGGAATCGGCGTGGCGGTCATGGTGAGGACATCGACATTGGCGCGCAGGCGTTTGAGCTGCTCTTTCTGGCGCACGCCGAAGCGGTGTTCTTCATCAATAATCACTAAACCTAAGTTTTTGAATTTGATGTCGTCCTGCACCAATTTGTGCGTGCCGATAACGATATCGACCGTGCCGTCCGCCATGCCTTCCAGTGCGGCTTTGGTGGCTTTGCTGTTGTTGAAACGCGAAAGGCTGGCGACTTTCACGGGAAAATCGGCGAAGCGGTCGGCGAAGTTTTGCGCGTGCTGCTCGACCAGAAGCGTGGTCGGGGCGAGTACGGCGACCTGTTTGCCACCCATCACCGCCACAAACGCGGCGCGCAGGGCGACTTCGGTTTTGCCGAAACCGACATCGCCGCATATGAGGCGGTCCATCGGCTTCGCCTGCGTCAAGTCTTTAATCACGGCGGCGATGGCGGCGGCCTGGTCTTCGGTTTCCTCGTAGCCGAAGCCGTCGGCAAACGCTTGATAGTCCAACTCGTTGATTTCAAACTTGTGTCCCGATTGGGCGGCGCGTTGGGCGTAGAGGTTGAGCAACTCGGCGGCGGTGTCGCGCGCTTTTTCGGCGGCCTTGCGTTTCGCCTTGTTCCACGCGCCGCTGCCGAGCTTGTGCAGGGCGACGTTTTCATGCGCCTGGCCGGAGTAGCGGCTGATTAAATGCAGTTGCGAAACAGGCACATAAAGCTGCGCTTCGCCCGCGTATTCGAGCAACATCATTTCGTTGGTTTCGCCGCCCAAATCCATCGTTACCAAGCCCATATAGCGCCCGATGCCGTGTTCTTCGTGCACGACGGGGTCGCCGATATTGATTTCGGCAAGGTCGCGCAACAGGCCATCTGAAACGGCGGCGTGTTTCTTACGGCGGTTATGGACGCGCGAACGGGCGACGTATTGGTAGAGCTCGGATTCGGTGATGACGGCAATCGCGCTTTGAGCGGCAACCGTTTTACCTTCTCCCTCGGAAGCGGGAGTGGGTTGCTGTTGGTTTGGAGATTGCAGCCCGCCCAGTTTGAATCCGTATGCCAACGGCGCGACCGTAATCATCAGCGGCTCGTGCGCCGATAAAAAGCCCTGCCAGTCGGACACAGGTTTGGCCTTCAAACCATTTTGCTGCAAGAAGCCGAGCATGGTTTCTCGCCGTCCCAGACTTTCGGCGCACAGCAAAATCCGCCCGTCAAAGGTCGTCTGAAAATCCTTCAATGCCTGCAACGGCTCGTCGGATTGGCGGTTGACGGCAAGGTCGGGCAGGGTGTGTTCCTTGCCGGAAACATCGGGCAGCACCTGTCCGTAGTTTTTCAGACGGCCTGCGAACACATCGGCAGAGAGATACAAATGCTGTGGAAGCAAAGGCGGATAGGTTTCGTCGCCCTGCGCCATGGCGTAACGCGATTTGACGTCGCTCCAAAAACGGTTTGCCTCGGCGTGAACATCGCCCAAAGAGACAAACAGCGCGTCTTCGCCGATATAGTCAAACAGCGTTTCCAGCTCGTTTTCAAAAAACAGCGGCAGATAATATTCCACGCCCGCGCCGAAATGGCCGTTGCTGACGGCTTTGTACACGGCGGCATCGTTCGGATTGCCATCGACTTCCTCGCGGAAGCGGCTGCGGAAGATTTTTTGCGCCTCGCTGTCGGTGGGGAACTCGTGCGCCGGCAGCAGGCGGATTTCGGAAACGGGGGAGATGGTGCGCTGCGTGTCGGTGTCAAAGGTTTTGATGCTGTCGATTTCATCGTCGAACAAATCGATGCGGTAGGGCATTTCGCTGCCCATCGGGAACAAATCGACAATGCCGCCGCGCACGGCAAACTCGCCCGCAGCGACAACATGGGAAACATGGTTGTAGCCCGCATCTACCAAATCGGTTTTCAGACGGCCTATATCCAAAGTCTGCCCCGTTTTCAGCCAAAACGTGCGCCCCGCCAGAAACGGCACGGGCGGCAGCTTCTGCATCGCCGTGGCAACCGGCACGAACAACACGTCCGCCGCGCCGCTCTTAATCTGCCACAACGCCGAGAGCCGTTCCGACACCAAATCCTGATGCGGCGAAAAACGCTCGTAAGGCAGCGTTTCCCAGTCCGGCAGGAACACCGCCGTATCGTGCGGACGGAAAAACAGCCAGGCCGTCTGAAGGCGTAGCGCCTGTTCCGCATCCTGGGTCAAGACAACCTTGAGCTGCTTATGCGGCAGATAACGCGCCAAAGCCAGCGGCAGCGAGCCTTGCGAAAGATTGAGCCAACGGGATTTTTCATGGGGTTTTGGGATAGGGTAGGTCATGGCGTAGGGACAATGGCTTGTGGCAGCCGGAAAATTTTTCGGGCCGCCGTGGTGGGTTGTAAAAGCAGGATTTTAGCAGATTACAAGCGGATGCAAGGGATAGGATGGCTCGGGTGATTTTCAGACGGCCTTTGTGTGTCGGGAGGCCGTCTGAAAATGTTTGTCCGTAAAAACCGATATTGCAGGGAGATACCGCGATTTGAAATGGATAGACCGGATATTACGATTTATCCGGATAAGCCAATAATGGGCTGAAGTCCGCTTTCCAAATATCCAGTTCATACAGTTGACCGTCGCTGTAAGAATATAGGGTTACCAAAACCGGAATTCCGTCTTTATCGTGAAACAGGTATTCGGCAATCGGGATTATTTTTAGCGGGCGTGTTTCGTTTGTATCGCTGGAAAATAGAAAACTGCCCATCGCGCCGTCGTCGAGCGTAGTGACGCTGTTGGAAAAACGGGTTTCCAATCGGGCATATTGAGGTTTTTTGTTGGACAGAAGAAGATTCAGTAAATCGGTTTCGTCTACTGTCATCGGGCGTTTGTTCAATGGCTCAACTCCATGTATCTACTGAAAAAGGGATGGTTTGTCGGGATGTTTTCAGACGACCTTTGGCGGCAGGAAGTCATTCTAGCGGATGCAAGTCGGCAAAGACAGCAGCTGCTTTTTCAGACGGCCTGCAAAGGTTTGTGATAAGGTATAAAACGTTCCTGTTTTGGGAACGAGACCGTCTGAAAGTTAAAAGAAAAAATATGCCTACAGCAAAAAACAGGCGGCAGACATTTCATATTTGCGTTATACTTTTTCCCATCTGCATACTTTACTCATGAAAAAGGCACAAAATTATGATTTTAGAATTCATTAAAAAACTGTTTGGCACTACCTCTTCGACTAAGCGCGGGGGTTGGAATGAGGAAGAGGGGGTATATTATGCTAAAGGCAGCTACGATAATGCAGTAGAGTATAACAATGAGTTAATGTGCATTGCCAACTTTATGCTCTACCATATGGAAGACATGAACAAGGCAATGGACAAACGCAATTACGCCCAAGCCGAAAAAGTCCGCTTAGAATGGATAGCTGCGATTCCTAATTACATCGAGCAAGCTGATAAATTAGGCGCATACAAAGGCGATGCATCCCTGCTGAATGATTTGAAGCGCCATCTGCGTTTCTTTAGTGACTTAATGGAAGACGGCTATAAAAAACTGATCCAAATCCGTGCTTCTGGCAAACATGGTTCGGAAGAGGACGAAGAGCAGTTGGACGAGAACAACGAAAAAATCTTGGATAGTACTAATAGGTTCAATGAAGTGAGCGATGAGTTTTTGGAAAAATTTGAAGACGAATAAATCGTATAGGCAAATTTTGTAAAACTTCTGTAAAACTTCTCTCTTTAACCACAAATCCTCTAGATTCCCTTCAGCAGAATTTAGAGGATTTTTTAATAAGCAGTTTTTCCACAAAAACACAGAGAATCGCTTATTGTTTAAAAGGTTTTTTGACAACTAGTATAGCGGTTTTTGCTACAAGTTTTCAGACGACCTTGTTCAAACCGCCACACCGGCCAATTTTCCAATAAACCCGGTTATCGCTAAAGCCGCCACGCCCCACAGGCACACGCGCAAAACGGCAGGAACGACAGGCGCGCCGCCCAGTTTGGCGGAGACATAACCCAGTAATGCCAGGCCGAACAAAGTGGAAACTGCCAAGGCCGGAACAATGGCACTAGAAGCTGTCAATGCGACCAGTAAAGGCAAAATCGCGCCGGCGCAAAATGAAGCGGCAGAAGCCAGCGCGGCCTGCATGGGACGGGCGGCCGAGGTTTTGGTAATGCCGATTTCATCGCGCGCGTGTGCGGCGAGTGCATCGTGTTCCATCAAAGCTTTGGCCACCTCTGCGGCGAGCGGGTCGGACAAACCGCGGCGGCGGTAAATTTCAGTCAGCTCTTCCAACTCCGCATCAGGATTATTTGCCAATTCGTAGCGTTCTTTGTGTAAATCGGCTTTTTCCGTATCCGATTGGCTGGACACGGAAACGTACTCCCCCGCCGCCATCGATACCGCGCCCCCGATCAGCGCCGAAACACCGGTCAACAGCAGGGTTTGGAAATCGGGCGCGGCGGCGGCTACGCCTGTCAATAGCGAGGCAGTGGAAATCAGCCCGTCATTGGCCCCCAATACGCTTGCCCGAAGCCAGTTGTTGCGGTCGCTGAAATGGCGTTCGCTGTGGTATGAATACATATATGCTCCGATAAATTGGCTGTTTCCAGATGATGATAACATTGTATTGTTTTTTTGAAATCCATGTCAGTTCAACCCTGAAACCCAAACATTCACAAATCTTACGGCCATCATTCCAAACCATAGAAACTGACACGCATCCTAAAGATTCCTTCAGACGGCCTTTACGCTTTTACAATCAAATTTATTGTTCCAAGTCATGGCATTATCACAAGACAGTTTTGCACTACTTGGTTTATCGCTCTAAAGATGCTATCTTTATGAATCTTTCCACTCCCTAATCCATTGAAAGGATGTATCATGGCTGAAGAAAACAAAATCAAAGTAAACGATTTGCCTGAAGATAAAAAAGAGCAAACCGAAGAAACCGAGCTGCCCGTTGTCAACAACGAAGAAAAACGCGGCGGCCATGGCGAAGGCGGTTGCTGCGGCGCATGCGGCGGCTAATCTTCCCGATATAGTCCCAAGGCCGTCTGAAAAGTCTTACTTTTCAGACGGCCTTTTCCTTTCTAAACACTTACAGGTAAATCAATGAAAGGATGCGGGAGAAGAATTTAAACCCAACCGCGTTTGTGCTACATTCACATCTTTACAAACCACAACAATCTGCACACGCAGACACACAAGGAAGAAAAAAATGTTTTGGTATATCGTTGGTTTTTTCGCCTTCATCGTTTCCCTGCTTTCCCTTTGGGTCAATGCCAGCGCATTCGGCATGGAAGAGGATGGCACGCCGCAATCCGAATATGAAAAAATGTTGGGCTTAGGTGCGAAATTGAAAGATAAAGAAACAGCTGCGAAAGAGCGCGAAGCGGCACGTTTTCACCCTGACGATTAAGCCTTACCGACTGGACAATCTTGCCGAACTGGGCTAATGTTCCAAACGCATAACGCACACCAACACAACTATACGAGAAGGTAAGAGAAATGACTGTACGAATCGAACATGATTTATTGGGCGACCGCGAAATCCCCGCCGATGTTTATTGGGGTATCCACACGCTGCGCGCCATTGAAAACTTTAAAATTTCCACGCAAAAAATTTCCGACGTACCGCAATTTGTCCGCAGCATGGTGATGGTTAAAAAAGCCACCGCGCAAGCCAACGGCGCATTGGGTGCCATCAAGCCGGAAATCGCGGCCGCCATTGAAAAAGCCTGCGACGAAGTATTGGTCAAAGGCCGCTGCCTCGACCAATTCCCGTCCGACGTTTATCAAGGCGGCGCTGGTACTTCGGTCAACATGAACACCAACGAAGTCATTGCCAACCTTGCACTGGAAGTGTTGGGATACGAAAAAGGCCGCTACGACATCGTCAATCCGATGGACCATGTCAACGCCAGCCAATCCACCAACGACGCCTATCCTACCGGCTTCCGCCTTGCCGTGTATTACAGCATCGGCGAATTGCTCGACAAACTGGCCATCTTGAAAAACGCCTTTGCCGCCAAAGCTGAAGAGTTTAAAGACGTTTTGAAAATGGGACGCACCCAGCTTCAAGACGCCGTGCCGATGACAGCCGGACAAGAATTCCAATCTTTCCAAGTGTTGTTGGAAGAAGAAATCCTCAACCTCGACCGCACCCGCTCCCTGCTGCTTGAAGTCAACCTCGGCGCCACCGCCATCGGCACAGGCGTGAATACGCCCAAAGGCTATGCGGCTTTGGTCGTTGAGAAACTCTCCGAAGTCAGCGGCCTGCCTTGCAAACTGACTGAAAACCTGATCGAAGCGACCTCCGACTGCGGCGCATATGTGATGGTACACGGCGCATTGAAACGCACAGCCGTAAAACTGTCCAAAATCTGTAACGACTTGCGTCTGCTCTCTTCCGGCCCGCGCGCCGGTTTGAAAGAAATCAACCTGCCTGAATTGCAAGCCGGTTCTTCCATCATGCCGGCCAAAGTCAATCCCGTGATTCCCGAAGTCGTCAACCAAGTGTGCTTCAAAGTCATCGGCAACGACACCACCATCACTTTCGCAGCCGAAGCAGGTCAGTTACAGCTGAACGTCATGGAACCGGTCATCGCCCAATGTATGTTTGAAACCATTTCCCTCTTGGGCAACGCCGCAGTCAACCTGTCCGAAAAATGCGTCAAAGGCATTACGGTCAACCGCGAAATCTGCGAACGCTACGTTTTCAACTCCATCGGTTTGGTTACTTATCTGAATCCGTACATCGGCCACCACAACGGCGATTTGGTCGGCAAAATCTGCGCCCAAACCGGCAAAGGCGTGCGCGAAGTCGTACTGGAGCGCGGCCTGTTGAGCGAAGAAGAGCTCAACCGCATCCTCTCTCCTGAAAACCTGATGAATCCTCATCTGTAATCAGGATTTGAAATCAAAGGCCGTCTGAAACTTTACTTTTAAAATTTCAGACGGCCTTTTCATATTCATATTGATGCTTAATCGATTTTTTCTGCGAAATTCAAAATTAAAAGATAGCCTAGCCGCAGGGTTTGATTTAACATGGTGCTGCCCTATCCTGTTTCCTCCCCCAATTCACGCAAACCGGATATCGGCAAAACGGTCAAAATAACATCTTCATTTATTAGGAAAAACCAATGAGTAAAATTACACGCGAACAAATGCTGCAAGTATTCGAAAATCGCTGCTCCACCCGTTATTACGATCCCGACAAAAAAATCAGCCAAGAAGATTTTGCAGCGATTTTAGAATTTGCCCGCCTCTCGCCCAGCTCTGTCGGCTCCGAGCCATGGAAATTTTTAGTTATCCAAAACAAAGCCTTGAGAGAAAAGCTCAAACCTTTCAGCTGGGGTATGCAATCGCAACTGGACGACTGCAGCCATCTGGTCATTATCCTTGCCAAGAAAAATGCCCGTTACGATACCCCGTTCTTCCGCAGCGTTGCCGAACGCAGGGGCTTGCAAGGCGAGCAGCTGGAAAAAGCGTTGGCAAAATACAAAAGCTTCCAAGAAACCGACATTAAAATTGCCGACGACCAACGCGCGCTCTTTGACTGGAGCGGCAAGCAAACCTATATTGCTTTGGCCAATATGCTCACTGGCGCAGCCGCCATCGGCATCGATTCCTGCCCAATCGAAGGCTTCAACTACGACAAAATGAATGAAGTATTGGCGGCAGAAGGCCTGTTTGATGCCAACGAATGGGGCGTATCCGTAGCGGCAACATTCGGCTATCGCGCCAAAGAAATTACCAAAAAAGCACGCAAACCGATTGAAGAAATGGTAACTTGGGTTGAATAAGCGGTTTGGATTTTCAGGGCGGCGAATACCGCCCTTTTATTTTTTTCTAAAAGAGAAGCAAATTCCGTAACAACAAAGACTGCTAAAAATCCAAATAAAAAGGCCGTCTGAAACCCTGTGTCAGAAATCCTTGATTTCATTTCACACCGTTTCAGACGGCCTTGTTTAATACGCTACTGCTTAAAACGATACTTTCAAACTGCCGTAGAAAGCACGGCCATGTTCGTTGTATGTTTGTGCGCCGGCAGTTGTGCGGTACAGTTTTTTATTGAACAGGTTGCTGACACCGCCACGGACGGCCACGCGTTTGTTCCAGTTGTAGCCGGCATTGATGCCCCAAATGCCGTAAGAGCCGACTTGCGTTTGGTTATGTTCGGAAGTCAAAGGAGTAACCCCTGCACGAGGATTACCGTCTCGTTCCAGTCTATTAATCGCTACGCCGCGCGGTTTAGTACGGCCGTAGTGGGTAAAGGTCAGGTTGGCATCAAAACGTTCGTTTGGTGTCCAAGACAGCGTGCTGTTAATGGTGTGTTTCGGCACCAAAGACAATGGATTGCCTTGATAATCTTCAGATTTGTGCATGTAAGTGAAATTGTTGCTCCACTTGAGTGTGTCATGCAACGGAATCACCAAGTTGCCTTCGATACCCGAAATAGTCGCTTTCGGCGTATTTTCCCATTGCAAAAGCCAGTTGCCGATATTGCTGGTGGCAATGATATTTTCACCAATCACGATTTTGTTGCGGTACGCATTGTGGAAATAAGTCGCCGAAGCCTGCCAGCCGTTTTTGTTGAACTCAAGGCCAATCTCTTTATTGATACTGGTTTCGGGTTTCAAATTATTATTACCCATGTAGTAGCAACGGACACTGCTCGGCGCATCAATCGGACAACCTTGACCGCGCGTGTACAGGATAAAGTCAGGATTGGTTTGATACAGGTTTGGCGCTTTATACGCACGGGCAATACCGCCTTTGACCAACCAGTTTTCGCCGATTTGATGCGAGAAATTCAACGCCGGACTCCAGTTGCTGCCGCTGTCACTGTTGTGGTCGAAACGGATGGCCGGAATCAGGTGGGTTTTGTCGGTCAACGAAATATTGTCTTCAACGTAAGCTGCCCAGTTGCGTTGCGATGCCTTACCGCCGCGTACTGCTGAAATACCGTCAAACACGTCAGTCTTACCTTGGTCTTTAAATCCCTGACTATTGGAAGCAGGATCATCCAGCTTACTGTCAGTAAATTCTGCGCCGACCGTCAATACATTATCGACACCGAGTTTAAACGGAATATTCGCTTCGCTGCTGAAACGCAGGTTTTTCAGACGGCTTTGAACAAAATCCAAGCCTGTATAGCTGCCTTCGGGACCACCGGCCAAACCTTCCGGCAAGTGGCTGTTGATAGTACGCTCATAACTGATCACGTTTTTGGTATCGCCCCATTCCCATGCGCCGTCATGCGTTAAAGAATAAGCGGAACGGTATAAACGGGCAGTTTCGGCTTTGCTGTCGGCCAAAGAATTAACCAAAGCAGAACGCGGATTGCTGTTTTGCGTATCGCCGTTGTAGATATTGCCCTGACGGCTGTAGCTGCTGTCTAAAATCAATGTTTGCGCAGGGCTGATTTTCCATTGCAGACGGCCTGCAATGTCTTTATTGCGTACGCCTTCTACACCGGCCGCGCTGTCGTTGCCGTGTCCTGCATTGATATCGGCCGCATCTGCATCCGTTTTATTCAGGTTGCCGTAAATGCGGAAGCCCAAAGTATCTTGGATAATCGGGCCGCTCAAATTGAAGCCGATACGGCGGGTTGCGCCTTCTTTGCTGTCTTGCGGCTGATTGGCGTAAAGATTGACCTGGCCTTTAAATTCTTTAGACACTTTTTTGGTAACGATATTGACCACGCCGCCCATCGCGCCGGAGCCGTAACGCGTTGCCGCCGGACCGCGCAAAACGGTGATGGATTCGATTTCTTCAACCGGTACCCAGTTGCTGTCGCCGCGCGTATTGCGTTCACCGCGCATACTGATACGCTCGGATTGGCGCGAGTTTACAGGCTTGCCGTCAATCAAAATCAATGTGTTTTCAGGGCCCATTCCGCGCAAGTCGATTTGGCGTTTGTTGCCGCGCTGACCCGTCGCTGTATTGCCGGTCAGGTTGACGCCCGGCATGGTGCGGACAAATTCGGAAATATCGTTGACGGCAGGACGCTTGTCGATGTCGTCTTTCGAAATACGCGATACGCCCAGCGACTGTTGCAGCTGTTTCTCGGCAGTAACGTAAACGGTATCGACTTCAGCCTGTTCGGCAGCTTTCTCTTCAGCAGCGTGAGAGAATGCGCTGATTAATGCCAAAGGCAAAATGGCGAGTGTGAATGTTTTCATTGCATTGTTTCTCTTGGTTTTGTTTGTTTAAAATTAAAATAAAAATCGTTTTGGATTTTAAATAAACTTAACAGAGTTTTCAATGCAATTAAGAGTGATTTACAATTATTCGTTAAATTAAGCCAATAAAAATAACCAAATGCCTAATAATTAAAAAGGCCGTCTGAACCGGCATGAAAGGGAATCTGAGATTTCCATCATACCGTTCAGACGGCCTTATTCAAATTTTAATTATTTGCCTGCTGCTTTTTGCAAAAGGGCATACAATTCGTCTTTGAGTTTGAGTTTGGCTTTTTTCAGCTCTTCGATTTCTTCGGCGCCGCTGGTTACCACGTTATTCACCAAACCGGTAATTTTATCGTCCAGCTCGTTGTGCTCCTCAAACAAACGGGCAAAGTGTGCATCCTCTTGTTTCAGTTTAGAAATCAGATCGCGATATTCTGGAAACATTTTGTTTTCCTCTCTTGTTAATTAAATAAAAAAGTACTGCTGCCAAAAACTAGGACGAATTAATCTTTAGCTTCATTATAACAAACACGGGCGTTTTATCCAGTCTTTTTTAAGCCGAAACTGTTTTATGTCAAAATTAATAATATCAACATTAGCCATCGTTCCAATGGAAAGAAACGGGTTTATAGACGGTTTGCCGACTTGGGCATACAATCGGGCTTATGCGTTTACACAATGGCCGAACCACCCTATTCCGTCATATCAACGGCATGGACGGACAATTTATCCTGCTTGAAAACCATCCTTCATGGATGCCGGTCAATGATGCCGATTTCAACCATGCCGCGCCCCTGCCCGACGGTTTGGCCGTGCACGAAGAATCGTTTTATCCATTTGAAAAAATAGATGCCGCCGAATCGGCAGACAATATCAAAATCTTCAGCGAAGAAGCCCTACGGCTGGAGAAAGA
>ENA-OWLC01000369-OWLC01000369.1-metagenome-genome-assembly--contig:-NODE-369-length-12032-cov-4.911414_pt1 | contig 12032 bp, 10 predicted proteins | sample MGYA00245344_ERZ651092 | MGnify/ENA primary metagenome ERZ651092 (study PRJEB26857, sample SAMEA4031755) | metagenome | biome: human; feature: oral; material: saliva | place: Philippines | collected 2014... | reverse complement strand
TTTTATAATTAAAAATTTTTATTTTCTTATTATAAATTCTGAATAGTCTTCAGTCTTTTGAATTTTCCAGATTTTACTATTCATTTCTTCTGTTATATTAGATATTTCTTTAGACATTCTTTTTTGTTATACGTGCTATATAATGGGGCACAAATTAACAAATAATGTTAGAATAATATGCCACTTATTTTCCTGCGATGAAATAAATTGGCGAAGAAAAGTTTTATCAGGCGCAATAAAAGTTCTTCACTGTTATTCTTCTGTTTTTATAGAATATTTTAGTTTCTATTATAAAAAACAGTATATTAAGTGGAAGTTCATTAGTTTTTTACTATCTTTGCAAGTTGAAAATTGGTTCCTTCCACACAGGAACAATAAATAAAAAGAAATAATCGTGACTGAGACAAAGTACATTTTCGTAACAGGCGGTGTAGTTTCCTCACTTGGAAAGGGAATAATCTCGTCGTCTATTGGAAAACTTCTTCAAGCAAGAGGTTACAATATTACTATCCAAAAGTTCGATCCTTATATTAATATAGATCCAGGAACATTAAATCCCTATGAACATGGTGAATGCTATGTTACAGTTGATGGTATGGAAACCGATCTTGATTTAGGACATTATGAGAGATTTACAGGAATTCAAACTACAAGAGCCAATTCTATGACGACAGGACGCATTTATAAAAGCGTCATTGATAAAGAAAGACATGGAGATTATCTTGGAAAAACAATTCAAGTAGTACCTCATATTACCGATGAAATAAAGCGGAATATCAAACAGTTAGGTCAAAAATACCATTACGACTTTGTTATTACAGAGATTGGTGGAACAATAGGCGATATAGAATCAGCTCCTTTTCTAGAGGCTATCAGACAAATGAAGTGGGAATTAGGAAAACGTGCCATAAATTTGCATCTTACATACGTTCCTTATCTTAGTGCTGCCGGCGAATTGAAAACAAAACCAACACAGCACAGTGTAAAAGAACTACAAAGTGTAGGTATTCAGCCCGATATTTTGGTTTTACGCACAGACAGACATCTTGATAACGATATCCGAAAGAAGGTAGCAGCTTTCTGTAATGTAGATTTAGACTGTGTTGTGCAAAGCGAAAATATGCCAAGCATATACGAAGTTCCAGTAAATATGCAGGCACAAGGTCTTGATGCAGCAATATTGCGTAAATGTGGAGAAGAAGTAAAACCAGCTCCAACATTAGGACCATGGAAAAACTTCCTTGATAAATTGCGTAGTGCAACAAAAGAAGTGCACATTGGACTTGTTGGAAAATACGATTTACAAGATGCTTATAAAAGTATTCGTGAAGGACTTTTACAAGCAGGAACTTACAACGACCATAAAACTATTCTGCATTTTGTAAATTCCGAACATCTAACAGAAGCAAATGTAGCCGAAAAATTGAAAAATCTTGATGGAGTAGTTGTATGTCCAGGATTTGGACAACGAGGTATCGAGGGAAAATTAGTGGCTATAAAATATACCAGAACGAATAATATACCAACTTTTGGTATATGTTTAGGAATGCAAATGATGGTAATAGAGTTTGCACGCAACGTTTTAGGATATAAAGATGCTAATTCGCGCGAAATGGACGAGAAAACCGAACATAATGTTATCGACATTATGGAAGAACAAAAGAATATTACCAATATGGGAGGTACAATGCGCCTTGGTGCTTATGAGTGCGTATTACGACAAAATTCTCGTGTATTTAATATTTATAAACAAGCATGTATTAGTGAACGACACCGCCATAGATACGAATTCAATAACGATTTTGAGAAAGAATTTGAAGAAAATGGAATGATGTGTGTTGGACGCAATCCAGAAAGTGATCTTGTGGAGATAGTAGAAATACCATCTTTAAAATGGTTTATTGGTACACAATTCCACCCAGAATATCAATCAACCGTACTAAAACCACATCCACTTTTCCTCGATTTTATTAAGACGGCAATAGAAAATAAGAAAAAATAAGAAATGGATAAAAATACTATCACAGGGTTTGTGCTTATGGCCCTGGTACTTTTTGGTTTTGCATGGTGGCAAACTCCTTCAGATGAAGAAATTGCTCAGGAACGTGTTGAGTTTGTAAAAGATTCTATTGCAAAAGCTCAAAAAATAGCAGAGCAAAAGCAAGAAGCTTCTAAAGCGGCAAATAAAACAAACACAGCTAATACAGATACAACATCTTTATTCTATACAGCAACAAAAGGTGTTGCAAAAGATATTGTGTTGCAAAACTCAAAAATAGCACTCACATTTAATACAAAAGGTGGAGTAGTAAGAAAAGCTATTATAAAGGGATACAAAGGACATAATGTAGCAAGTAAAGATCGCAAAACAGATAAAAATTATGTAACCCTTTTCGATGAGGCAGATCAGAATTTAAATTTCATTTTGGCTACTAAGAACCAAAATATTGAAACACAAAATCTTTATTTCACCCCATCAAATTTAACCGACTCTACACTAACATTAACAGCTGCTGCTGGAAATGGTAAAACACTGACCTTAGATTATAAACTAACCAAAAATTATATGTTGCGTTTAGATGTAAAGGCAACAGGAATGAATGGTTTGTTTAATCCTGGGAAAAATCAATTAATTGTAGATTGGCAAGATAAATGCAAGCAACAAGAACTTGGACATTCTTTTGAAAATCGTTATGCAACAGTTACTTATAAAAAAACTGGTGGTGGCGTAGAACATCTAAGTGAAGCACAAGACGATGATAAAAAAACAGAAGAAATGATCGATTGGGTTGCATTTAAAAATCAATTCTTCTCTGCAGTAATCATTTCTAAAGATGGTTTCACTACAGGTGCCAATTTAAAAAGTACACCTTTAGCAAAAGAAACACACTATCTGAAATCATATCAAGCAAATTTAAGCACCATATTCGATCCAACTGGAGTAAAAACTTCAGACTTCGAATTTTACTTCGGACCAAATGATTTCCGTTTATTGCAAAGTATCGATAAAGAAAGTCATTTTGGAAAAGATCTTGAAATGCAACAATTGGTAAACCTTGGTTGGCCTTTATTCCGTATTATTAATCGTTGGTTTACAATCTATGTGTTTGACTGGTTAAGCAAATTCTTCCCAATGGGCGTAGTATTAATTCTCATTACATTGCTTTTGAAGTTTATTACTTATCCAATGGTAAAGAAGAGTTATATGAGTTCTGCTAAAATGCGCGTACTAAAACCAAAACTTGACGAGGCAACAAAGCAGTACAATAAACCAGAAGACCAGATGAAGAAACAGCAAGCAATGATGCAAATGTATTCTGAATATGGCGTTAGTCCATTGTCAGGTTGCTTGCCTATGCTTATTCAGATGCCTATTTGGATTGCAATGTTCAATTTTGTTCCAAATGCAATACAGTTGCGAGGTGAAAGTTTCTTATGGATAAACGATTTAAGTACATACGATCCTATTATTTCGTGGAATCAAAATCTGTGGTTAATTGGAGACCATCTTTCATTAACCTGTATTCTTTTCTGTTCTGCTAATATTCTTTATACATGGTTTACAATGCAACAACAGAAAGACCAAATGGTTGGACAACAAGCCGACCAGATGAAAGTAATGCAGTATATGATGTTCTTAATGCCTGTATTCTTCTTCTTTATGTTTAATGACTATTCTTCAGGTTTGAATTTCTATTATTTTGTATCGTTGTTCTTCTCAGCTGCTATAATGTGGACATTGCGTAAAACAACGAATGACGAGAAGTTACTATCAATATTGGAAGCTCGACGTGAGGAAAATAAGAAAAATCCAAAGAAAAAAAGCGGATTAGCTGCACGTATGCAGGCTATTCAGGAGATGCAACAAAAACAACAGGCAGAATTAGAACGCAAAAGGCAGAACCTAAATAAAAATAAATAACTAAAATTATGAACAAAAATGTTTCAATTGCTATTACAGCTGCACTTGTTATGAATGGTGGAATTGTAAATGCTCAAGAAGCAACCAACATCGGAAAGCATAACATAACACTTAGTAAAGATGTTATGACTCCCGAAACATTGTGGGCTATGGGACGAATTGGGAGTGCACAAGCTTCTCCTGATGGTAATAAAATTGTTTACCAAGTGGGTTACTATAGTGTAAAAGAAAATAGAGGACACCAAGTAATCTGTGTAATGGATTCCGATGGACAGAATGTACGTCAGCTAACAACATCTGCAAAGAGCGAAGGAAGTCCTGTATGGTTAGATAACCATACCATTGCTTTTCTTCTCGATGGACAGATTTGGTCTATGAATTCTGATGGAACTAATCGTAAAAAGCTTTCATCTTCAGATATAGAAATAGAAGGATTCCGCTTCTCGCCAGATGGAAAGAAGGTTCTACTTATAAAGAGTATACCTTATTATGGTACAATTAAGAAAAATCCTTCCGACCTTCCAAAAGCTTCAGGTCGTCTTATAACAGATATGAACTATCGCCATTGGGATCATTATGTAGAAACTATAGCACACCCGTTTGTTGCAGAAGTTACTGCCAATGGTATTAGTAAGAACGATGTGGATATTATAGAAGGTGAACCTTACGAAAGTCCACTTGCACCATTTGGTGGAATAGAACAATTCGATTGGAGTAAAGATTCAAAACAGATAGCCTATACTTGTAGAAAGAAAGAAGGTGTGAAATATGCAGTATCAACCGATGCAGACATATACCTTTACAATATAGACACAAAGAAAACAGTGAATTTATGTAAACCTGCTGATTATGTTGAGCCAGAAATAAATATGACAAAGTCGCTTCGTAATCAAAAGGTGAATCATCAAAATGGCGATTTCAATGTAGGTTACGATGTAAATCCTAAGTTCTCTCCTGATGGAAAGTATATTGCATGGCAAAGTATGAAGAACGATGGGTATGAAAGCGATCGTAATCGTCTTTGTGTTTACGACTTTAGTACGGGGAAAAAGACTTATGTAACAGAAAAGTTCGATTCGAATGTAGATGATTATGTTTGGGCTCCAAATTCAAAAGAACTTTATTTTATAGGTGTTTGGCATGCAACAGTAAATGCATATCAAACTAATTTGAAGGGCGAAGTTAAACAATTAACAGATGGCGATCATAACTATGTTTCAATTGCACTCTTAGGCAATAGTGGTAAGAAATTATTAGGATTGCGTCAAAGTATAAAAAGTGCAAACGAAATATTTGCCATTATACCAGCAAAGAAAGATAAACAAAGCGAACAAGTACAGTTGAGTTTTGAAAATAAACATATTTATGACCAACTTGCACTTGGTGATGTTAAATCTCGTTGGGTAAAAACTACTGATGGAAAAGATATGTTGGTATGGATTATTACTCCTCCTCATTTCGATCCTAATAAAAAATATCCTGCTCTTCTTTTCTGTGAAGGTGGACCACAAAGTCCAGTATCACAATTCTGGAGCTATCGTTGGAATTTCCAAATAATGGCTGCAAATGGTTATGTTGTAGTTGCACCAAATCGTAGAGGGTTGCCAGGTTTTGGTAGCGAATGGAATGAAGAAATTAGTGGCGATTGGACAGGTCAATGTATGAAAGATTATTTATCGGCAATAGACGATGCAGCAAATAATCTTCCATTTGTAGATAAAGATAGGTTAGGTGCTGTTGGTGCATCATTCGGAGGTTTCTCTGTTTATTATTTGGCAGGACACCATAACAAACGTTTCAAAGCATTCATTTCGCACGATGGAGCATTCAACCTCGAAAGTATGTATACCGATACTGAAGAAGCTTGGTTTAGCAATTGGGAATACGATGATGCATATTGGAATAAGGATCGCACAGCAGCTGCAACTCGTACATACGAAAATAGTCCACATCTTGATGTAGATAAGTGGGATACTCCTATTCTTTGCATTCATGGAGAAAAAGATTATCGTATTAATGCAACACAAGGAATGGGAGCATTTAATGCAGCTCGCTTACGTGGTATTCCTGCCGAGTTATTACTCTTCCCTGATGAGAACCATTGGGTATTGAAGCCACAAAACAGTGTATTATGGCAACGTACATTCTTTAACTGGCTCGACCGTTGGTTGAAGAAATAAATACAAAAGAAACTTTTATCAATAATAAGAAAAACAATTATATATTATGACAGAACAAATTAAAAAAACTCTTAGAGACTCTGCTGCTGCACGTTGGACAGCTCTTTTACTCTTATCGTTGGCAATGTTCTGTTCCTACATCTTCGTAGACATTTTGTCTCCAATCAAAGACTTGATGCTTACTCAAAGAGGTTGGGACTCAACAGCATTCGGAACAATGCAGAGTTCAGAAACATTCTTAAATGTATTTGTATTCTTCCTTATCTTCGCAGGTATCATTCTCGACAAGATGGGTGTTCGTTTTACGGCTCTTCTTTCTGGTGCTGTTATGCTTACAGGTGCATGTATTAAGTATTATGCTATCAGCGAAAGCTTTATGGGAAGCCAACTCGAAGTCTGGTTTAATCAGAATCTAAATCATATTCCTTTGTTTGAACAATTAGGCGTTTCTCCTTTCTACGAAGGAATGCCTGCATCTGCAAAGTTAGCAGCTATTGGTTTTATGCTCTTCGGTTGTGGAACTGAGATGGCAGGTATTATGGTTTCACGCGGTATTGTGAAATGGTTTAAAGGAAAAGAAATGGCACTTGCAATGGGTTCTGAAATGGCATTTGCTCGTTTAGGCGTTGCTACTTGTATGATATTCTCTCCTTTCTTTGCAAAATTAGGAGGTAATGTTGATGTATCTCGTTCAGTAGCTTTTGGTGTTGTTCTTATTTGTATTGCTGTAATGATGTTTGTTGCTTATTTCTTTATGGATAAGAAACTTGACTCTCAAACAGGTGAAGCGGAAGAACAAGAAGAACCATTTAAGATTAGCGATCTTGGTCAGATACTTGGAAGTATGGGTTTCTGGTTGGTATCTTTACTTTGTGTACTTTATTATTCTGCAATCTTCCCATTCCAAAAGTATGCTGTAAATATGTTGCAGTGTAATCTTACCTTTACTCCCGTTGACAAGGAATCTTTCTGGGCTTCAACAGAGGTAACCATTATACAGTATGGTATTATGTTGGTAGTAGCTATTACTGCATTTATGTTCAACTTTATGAAGAATAAGAAAGTTAAGTACTCTATTCTTTCTCTATCGGTTGTTTTCTTAATTGCTTATTGCTATATGGGTTATATGCGTCAGTCTGCAGAATCTATCTTTGCAGTTTTCCCATTGTTGGCAGTAGGTATCACACCTATTCTTGGTAGCTATGTAGACCATAAAGGTAAGGCTGCTACTATGCTAATCTTGGGTGCTTTATTACTCATTAGCTGCCACCTTACATTTGCATTTATCCTTCCAATGTTTAAAGGGCATGCTATAGGTGGTGTAATAGTTGCTTATTTAACAATCCTTGTCCTCGGAGCCTCTTTCTCACTTGTTCCTGCTTCGTTGTGGCCAAGTGTTCCAAAGCTTGTAGATGCAAAGATTATCGGTTCTGCTTACGCCCTTATCTTCTGGATTCAGAATATCGGTTTGTGGTTGTTCCCACTCCTTATTGGTAAGGTACTCGATAAGACAAACGTAGGTGTTACTGACCCAACACAGCTCAACTATACAGCTCCGTTGGTTATGCTTGCTGGTTTGGGTGTGATTGCTCTTATCATTGGTCTTACTTTGAAGGTAGTAGATAAGAAGCGCAACCTCGGTTTGGAAGAGCCAAACATTAAGGAATAATAGTTGTATGACAGCGGGTGAAAGCCTATGTACTCAAGTAGTAATGAGTCGCCTGTAAGTTGTTGTTCAGCTTAAAATAAATTATATTGGAAAGTCCTCGCAAGCACATTTCTGCTTGTGAGGACTTTTTATTTATAAAATGATAAAGTTTCTGTGAGTTCGGTACCTCCTTATTAAGTTCTTCTTAAAGTTTTTAAATTTATTGATTCTGTCAAAAAAAATCAAATAGCCAATTTTAATTGATGCTTAACAGTGTTTGAATTAACGCTCAATTGGCTTTTAAAAGATGCCCTTTTGAGGTCTAACTAACGCCCTTTTGAACCCTTATTAAGCACCTGTAGAAAAGCTACTTTGTAAAAGTTTAGTTAATAAGGAGTTATGCGTGTGTGGCTTTTGGTGGCTTTGAGCATTAAAAAGAGGCTTGTTGTTGAGTTTTATGTCAATACTTTTCGCTGCTGATGATGTATGAAAAGTGACATGATAAGAGTTGATAAAATCGATAGATGAATTGGTTGAATAGGGTAGGAAAGCATGAAAACGAAGAAACCCGCACAAATGTTGTACGGGTTTCTTTGTATTAGTCATCCTTTATAAAAGGATATTAGTTTATTCTACGCTATTAATTATAGGTAGAAATGTTTTTACTCCTCGTCCTCTTCTTCATCATCCAGAACGACGTCAGCAACCTTCATGCCCTCAATAGGTAAGGTGCGGTCGATAACAGCATTGTAAGAGATTGAACTCTCGCTGCGTGATAGACCAAGTGGCATCAGCTTGTCGTGAATGACAGACATAAGGTGATGGTTGTTGTATGCGTAAATCTTCAAGAAGAGGTCATACTCACCTGTGGTGTAGTGACACTCCACAATCTCTGGAATCTGACGCAGAGCTTCAACAACATCATCAAATTTCTCAGGATTCTTAAGGTTCAAACCAATGAATGCACAGGTCTCATAACCAATACGCTCTGGGTCAATAATAAACTGTGAACCTTTAATTACTCCAAGATTTGTTAACTTCTGAATACGTTGATGAATGGCTGCACCGCTGACGTTACATGCACGTGCAACCTCAAGGAATGGAATTCTTGCATCCTCAGAGATGAGGTGCAGAATCTTCTTATCAAGACGATCTAAACTTCTATGTGCCATTATTTACAATTTGATTTTGTGTACAAAGGTATTAAAAAAACTCTTAATAAGCAAGTTAAAAAGTCGTTTTTTACAACAAATTACAACTTTATAACCTACTTCAGTTTGTTATTCCTACTCATTGTGGCTGTAAAGTTGACATTCAACACGTTAGCCTCTCTCAACACTTGTTTGAGATCCATAATCGTACCCATATCTGCATGGCGGTCTGCTTTGATGCTTACGCTTAGTTGTTTGCGCTGTTCTGGCGGTAAGGCAGCAGAGAGTTGAATCAGATATTTCCTTATTTCAGGAATCGTTGTGATATGGTCATTTAATTGTACAACCATCTTCTCTCCTTCTACTTGTCCAAGGCTATTGATGGGACGACCAATATAGATGTGCTGTATAGTTGAATTATTATACATGCGTGAAAGCTCTGTTGCCATTGGCACTTGGTACTTTACGTGTACGTTTGCTTTCCTCATGTGTACAACTAACATGAAGAAGAAGAGAATAGAGAAGATAAGATCGGGCATAGAAGCTGTGTTCAATGCAGGAATCTCATGATTTCTTCCACGATAGAGTTTCATTCTGTACCCCCTTTCTCTGTGTTGTCTGCTTTGCCAACATTGTATACCTCTGATATTCGCATAGGTAATTCGTCGGCTATTTGCTTCTGCTGTTCGTTGCTACATAGCTCAAACTCTTTTCCAAAAAGATTGAGTGCGCGTTGGTTGCGAAGGGTGTTATACGCTGCAACTAATTGGTTTTGCACGTGGATATAGGTGTCGTATGAAGCATTACGGCTGCTCTGCAACTGGATAAGATGCCCCTTCCCATTAGTTTGAATAAGCTGTATTGCGTGCTGTAAGAGTTCCTTCATCGTCACAGCCTTTCCATCAAGTGTCACTTGATTCTCCGCATCGATAACAATACGCATTACTTTTCTGCTATCTACAGCAGCAGGTGGTGTCTTTGTTTTATCGATAGCAGGCAACTGACGTGACAGTCCTTTGTCGAGGTCCATAGAAGAGGCAACAAGGAAGAATATCAACAGCATGAACGAAATATCTGCCGTTGACGTCGTATTTAGTATAGGAACTTTCCTTCGTTCTCTCTTACGAAACATCATTTTCCGCGTCCCTTTCTGTAATAACGAGTCGCTCCAAAGGCTACTACTCCTGCTGCAAGAACAAGTAAAAGTAGTGAACTGTTCACAAACATATCTGTTATACGAAGCCAGAAGCTATCTGTGAAGTTCTCTCCATTGACCATCATTGTCTGCGTAGAACCGAAAACAAAGGTCAAGAGTAAGATGAGTGCTGTTATTCCATATGTAGTATAGGTAATCCTTCTTGCAGGAATACCATTCGTCATTCCTTCACTTCGGTTGGCTCTTCGTATGCCTCGAACTACGGCAACGATAGAGGCTGTAGTTGTGATAGCAAGCAATCCCCACATAAACCCAAGCAAAACGTCGGTAAGCATAGGTGCATTGAATGCTGTGTTGCCTGTAAAAGGGGTGTCATAGCCAATGAGATAGAATGCCAAAAAGACAATAGCTGATAACGCTACTATTACGTAGAGGACACGCTGTGATATGCGTTCCTCGTCCATCTTTGCTATACCTTTTATTTTCATCATACCACTTTTTAATTCAGAATTCATAATTCAGAATTCATAATTATGATTACCGATGTCTTCTATGTCTGTTATAGAAAGAAACTTGGTAAGAATAGTTGAATATGAATATCATAATTCTTGCGTACTAATAAGCTCCCATTCGAGTAATCATTAATGAATTGTGAATCATAAGTAATCATAATTATGAATTTTGAATTATGAATTATGAATTTCTCAATTATGAATTATGAATTCTCTTAAGTTTATATTTCATGATTGCATCCAACAATGAGATGGCTGATTCTTCCATCTGTGCTGTGATATGGTCAATCTTTGAGAGGATATAGTTGTAGAATATCTGCAGTACGAGGGCTACGATGATACCGAAGATGGTTGTAATTAAAGCCACCTTCATACCTGATGCCACAATCGTTGGACTAATATCGCCAGCCTCTTGAATCTGATCGAATGCCATAACCATACCGATAACGGTTCCAAGGAAACCGAGTGATGGAGCCATTGCAATGAAGAGTGTAATCCATGAACAGCCCTTCTCAAGGTTAGCACTTTGAACACTACCGTATGAGGTAACGCTACGTTCGATATTTTCTATAGAATCGTCTATACGCAACAGACCTTGATAACAGATGGAAGCTACTGGTCCACGTGTGTCGCGGCTCAGTGCTTTTGCCTGTTCAATCTCGCCTGCAACAATCATATCCTCCAACTTACCAACAAATCGTTTGGCGTCTATTTCTGAAAGACTTAGATAGATAATGCGTTCAATACAGAATGCTAAGCCTAACACCAAAGCTAATGCTACCAACGACATAAAGCCAGCATTACCCTCAATGAACTTACGCTTTAAGGATTGGTGGATGCCCGTATCTTGTGCGGTTGGTGTTTTAACGGTTGCTGTATCGGCTACACCTGTCTCGTTCAGTGCATCATCTGAAAGTGTGTCAGCAGTAGCTGCAGTCGCTGCTTCGGCTGGTGCCTGTGCTGAAACGATGTTTGAACAAGAGAAGGAGAGTATTGTTATGATTGAAAACAACGCTATTAATTTCTTCATATTCTTAAAACCTGTAGTGGTCTCCTTTTTATAACGGCATTGCTGCCTTGGTTGTGAAAGGCTTTTTAGCCTATGAGTATGACGGCTGAATTACCTCTATAATTATCTGCACAAAGGTATATAAAATTGTAATAACAGCCAAATCTTGTGCTTGAAAAGATTAAACCTAAATCGGTTTATTAGATTACAACGCTCATATTTTTACGATAACTATACCCAATTAGATGCTCTCACAAAGGGGAATAAATACAAGGTAAAATGTGAATAGATTTGGTGTCTAACCGTTTTCTACAAACAACTTATTCCTTGATTATGCAATATATGTAAACTATTTTCAGACGACTTAAGTCCAATACATGCCCTTTAGGCTTCTTAAAGACGCCCTTTTGGCTTGCAAAAGGTGCCCTTTAAGCCCCTTACTAACGCCCTTTTG
>ENA-OWLC01000368-OWLC01000368.1-metagenome-genome-assembly--contig:-NODE-368-length-12033-cov-5.825597_pt1 | contig 12033 bp, 10 predicted proteins | sample MGYA00245344_ERZ651092 | MGnify/ENA primary metagenome ERZ651092 (study PRJEB26857, sample SAMEA4031755) | metagenome | biome: human; feature: oral; material: saliva | place: Philippines | collected 2014... | reverse complement strand
CCAGAAGCGCAACGCATTCTCGCCGAAGAAATGACCCACCTGATTCACGGCGAAGAGGCCCTTGCCGCCGCCCAACGCATTTCAGAAAGCCTGTTTGCCGAAGACCAAAGCCATCTTACCGAAAGCGACTTCGAACAGCTGGCACTCGACGGCCTGCCGACTTTTGAAGTTTCCGAGAGCCTCAACGTGGTTGAGGCTTTGGTGAAAACCGGTTTGGCGTCTTCCAACAAAGAAGCGCGCGGTTTTGTAAACAGCAAAGCGGTTTTGCTCAACGGCAAACCTGCTGAAGCCAACAATCCGAACCATGCCGCTGAAAAACCTGACGATGCCTATATGCTGACCGACGAACACAAACGTTTCGGCAAATACACCATCGTCCGCCGCGGCAAACGCAACCACGCTTTGTTGGTTTGGAAATAATCTTTAAACATTAAACGCATCGTTTAAAACAATCATGCCGTCTGAAATCAGCCTACGCTTTTTTCAGACGGCATTTTCTATTGATGATATTCAGTTTTCCCAAAAAGAAAGGGCAGGTATTACACCTGCCCTCCTATTAAATAATCCAATTTTTTAAGCAACTTTTATCGCGCGATTACTGCAAACGCTCATTTTCTTGACGGACGGCATTCACCACGTCTGCGCCAAACAAAGCGTTGACATCGGTTTCATCAAACACATATTTGCTATGGCAGAAATCGCAGTCAATTTGAATACTGCCTTGTTCCGCCACCACGCTGCCGACTTCCTGACCTCCAAGCATCAACAGCATATCGCTGACTTTGCCGCGTGAGCAGGTGCAGGCAAATTCAATGGCTTCCGGTTCAAAAACGCGGGGCGGGGTTTCATGGTAAAGGCGGTAAAGGGCGTGATGCGCATCCAAACCGGTCAATTCTTGCGGAGTAAGCGTTTGCGCAAGCGTGGTCACATGTTCCCACGCGGCATCATCCAATTCTTCTTCCGGCAGACGTTGCAGCAATAATGCGCCTGCGGCGTGGTCGTCGGCGGCAAGCGTAATATAAGTATCGAGCTGCTCGGAACGTTTCATATAGTTGACCAGCATTTGCGCAATGCTGTCGCCTTCCAGCGGCACAACACCTTGCCAAGGGTCGGCATCTTTAGGCTGATGGGTCAAAACGAACACGCTGTTGTCGCCCAACAGCGCAGTCAGGCTTTCGTCATCACGGATTTCAGCAGTTTCGTCCCAACGGGCGGTAGCGCGGACAGTATTTTCAGAAGTCGCTTCCACCACCAACATTTTCAGACGGCCCTGACCTTGAACCTGAACAATCAGCGTGCCTTCGTTTTTAAGGTTGGCAGACAATAAAGAACCGGCGGCCAGCAACTCGCCCAAAGCGCGGCGGATGGCGACAGGATAATGTTTTTGGTTGACGATGTGTTGCCAAACCTTTTCAAGGCGGATGTGCATACCGCGGATGGGCATATCGTCAAAGATAAAGCGTGTACGGATATCGCTGTGATTTTGTGTCATGTCAGTCTCTGAAAATAAATCAATGAATGCCGCTTATATGGTTGCAGCGGCGGATAAATCAAGCGAAACCGCGCCCGATGTTTTTCTAGTTCGTTTGGAAACAAGGGTTTAACGCAAAATAACAGCAGTTTTTTTGCCAAAAAGACGGTTTTTGAATACAATCAAGCAGATAACAAGAGAATGATACGGGATAACATCTCAGAAACCGGCAATGTGCCTGCAATCGGCAGGGAATGCCTTCTGAAACGGAAGTTTGTACAATGAATTTTTTACTCCGGCTCGCAGCAGTTTGGACTTCGGTCGCCATGCTCGCGAGCGTCAATTTTTCTTACGCCGATGATTTGGAAAACCTGATTACCACCCGTCAGCGTGTTTTAAACCAATTCAACGACAACGCCAACGTTTACGGCAATACGCGTCAGGCAACCCCTGTCCATCCCACCAATACCTATTCTGCCGCAAGCAACAATACGCGCGCACCTTCGGGCAATGCAGATGAGTTAATCGGCAGTGCCATGGGCTTGCTCGGCGTGGCCTACCGCTACGGCGGCACATCGGCTTCCACCGGCTTTGACTGCAGCGGCTTCATGCAACACATCTTTAAACGCGCCATGGGCCTGAACCTGCCGCGCACTTCTGCCGAACAAGCGCAAATGGGCGTTGCCGTGAGCCGTTCCGAATTGCAGCCGGGCGACATGGTCTTTTTCCGCACCATGGGTCGCGGCCGTATTTCCCACGTCGGCCTCTACATCGGCAACAACAATTTCATTCACGCACCGAGGACGGGCAAACGTATCGAAATTACCAGCCTCGGCCACAAATATTGGAGCGCGAAATACGCCTTCGGCCGCCGTGTAAAGAAAAACGATCCTTCCCGTTTCTTAAACTGAGGTGAGCTATGGCAATGCCGCAAATGCCCAAATGGTATGACGACGACGGTCAGATCGTTTCCTGTACCGAAAAAGTCAAAGTCATGACCGAAAACTTGAACGAACTCTACCAAATGGCGCAGGACGCTTTTGAAGACGCCCTGCTGATGGGTTGCTCCGAAAAACAGTTGCGCGAATACTTCCGCGACTTAATGGCTGGGCTGGAAAACCCTTATCAAAAAAACGGTTAGTTCTTCAATCCATACAAAAAAGGCCGTCTGAAAGTTTTTCAGACGGCACTTTCTTATTCTTACTCCCTTATGGCTGCATAAAATGGCTGTAACCATACATTGATATAATCGTCAGGATTACCATTCCACTCTGCATCAAAACCTTGTTGCCGCAATAAAGAAACAATACGGTCTGCTAATTCGATGATTCCGCTTTCGTCATCTCCAATCATGCCATAGTTCAAATATAAGCAACCATATTCTCTTGCACGGTTTTTATTAGGCTCTGTATAAAAGCAGTAACCCACAAAGCGATTGCGGTCAGGCTGACGCTCTAGCCTATCAAAACATTCAGCAATACATTCACCGACAGTATAACTTGCATTCGGTATCGCAATAATATCTGCGCACTCCAGTTGCGCAAAAGCTTTTTTAATTGCCGCCGTGGTTTTTCTCCATGTTGCGGTATCAGCACGCTGATCGGGAAATTTGGGTGGTGGCGGAGGCTCAGGAAGTGGATACCCTGTCAATTTACTAAGTAGTTGTTGGACAGCTTTTTGCTCACTGAGGTTATCTATACAGTCTATAACATGCTTATGATTTCCGGCTGACTCCAACGTAGCCAAGTCTGCCCCATTATCGATAAGAAATTGTACAATTTCAGTATCAGGACAAAACTCTGCAGCTATCCACAGCGGAGAGCGAGGGTGTTCCCCTTTACTGATTTGATTGATTGGGCAGCCTGCTCCTACTAAAAATTTTACCAATTCAAAATTGACATTCCCGCAACTGTCGGCAATGAGAGCTTCATGTAGTGCGTTAAAACCGTAACTGTTTATAGTAAAAACAGATTTTGGATCGACTTGAACAATATCCTGCACAGCAGCCAAATCGCTAGCACGTGCGGCACTGCAAATGTTAGAGTATTTCGGCATAGGATTCTCCTTTTAATAATATGCAGTATATTTCCAATTCATCATCAACCCAATTTTACGAAGAACATATTTTTAACCATATCTGTTCTTGTATTACAGTAATAAATACTCAATGATTTCAGACGGCCTTTTTTATCGGACAATTGCCCTATTCTATTTCTAACATTCCACCACACGCACAGATACGGGGACAGCTTTTTTCTGCAAGGTAACGGCCAGGCCGGCGAGTGAGGTTTCTTTATAGGTTGCCTTCATATCGCGGCCGGTTTGCAGCATGGTTTGAATCACTTCATCAAGTGAAACTTTTTTGTCTGTGCCGTCTTCCAAAAGCGCAAGCGTGGCGAGCTTGAGGGCTTTTTCGGCGGCGATGCCGTTGCGTTCGATGCAGGGGATTTGTACCAAGCCGCCGACAGGGTCGCAGGTCAGGCCCAAGTGGTGTTCCATGGCCATTTCGGCGGCGTTTTCCACTTGTTTCGGTGTTCCGCCGATAACTTCGGCGTATGCCCCCGCCGCCATAGAACACGCTACGCCGACTTCGCCTTGGCAGCCGACGTCCGCGCCGGAAATCGATGCGTTGGTTTTGTACAAAATGCCGATGGCGCCGGCAGTCAACAGGAAGTCTTCGACACGCGATTGGTTGGCGTGCGGATTAAATTTGCGGAAATAGTGCAAGACGGCGGGAATAATGCCTGCCGCGCCGTTGGTCGGTGCGGTTACGACGCGGCCGCCGGCGGCATTTTCTTCATTGACCGCCATGGCGTACACCATCGGCCAAAGTTGGGTATTGACGATTTCGCTCTCGCGCAGGACTTTGAGTTTGGCCGCCAACTGCGGCGCGCGGCGGCGCACGTTCAGGCCGCCCGGCAATTGCCCTTCCGCACCCAAACCGCGCTTGATGCAGTTTTCCATCACATCGGCTACGGCGGCCACACGGCGGCGCACTTCCGCTTCGTCGCAACCTGCCAACGCTGCTTCATTGGCCAACACGACTTCGGAAATATTCAACTGGTTCAGACGGCATTGTGCCAGCAACTCGTCGCAGTTTTTGTATGGATACGGCACATCGGCATTTTCCTGCGCCTCTTGTGCAAACCCTTCGTCTGTTACGACAAAACCGCCGCCGACCGAATAATAAATCTGCTCTTTCAGCTTCAGGCCGTCTGAATGGTAGGCGATAAAATTCAAACCGTTCGGATGTTTGGGCAACACTTTGTCGCCGCGGATATCCAAATCTTTTTCGGGATTGAAGGCCATTTCGCGGCCGTTGAGTTTTAAAACGTGTTGCGTGCGGATGCGTTCCAAGCGTTGAGGGATGTCTGCCAGCGGAATATCGTGCGGCAGGCTGCCTTCCAAACCGAGCAATAATGCGTCGAATGTGCCGTGTCCTATACCGGTCAAGGCAAGCGAACCGTACACTTCAATGACAATGCGCGCCACTTGTGTGTCCAAGTTTTCGGCATGCAGCAAATCGGCAAAGGCGGCCGCAGCCTTCATCGGGCCGACGGTGTGCGAGCTGGACGGGCCGATGCCGATTTTGAAAATATCAAAGATGCTGATCATAATTTTCCTATCATTGTGTGTGCGGGCGGGCTGTTTTTCAGACGGCCTTAAGGCCTAAAGAGGAATCTTGTGCGCCGCTTGCCAATGCAAGTACCAGATGTCCGACAGTCATCAAAGGATCGCCTGCTTCCGGCGAGGTGTATTTCAGCGTCAGCGGTTTCTTACGCAAGGGTTCATAACGGCTGACTCTACAATGCGTGTCTTCCAAACTTGTAGAACCGGCACGGTATCTGTATGCCAACAGCCGTAAATCGTTCAAGTCCATCTTCATGCCGTTGTCCAACAACTCGCGCAACTGGTTTTCCCAGGCAATATCGTTGCTTCCGTCTTTAATGGCAATCAAGATGGACTTTTCGAGGATTTTTTTGATGTGCTGGTTCAAGGAGCGGATTGGGAAATGCCCCAGCCACAACAAATCGGTCTCCGCAAATTGGGCGGAAAAATGCTCGATAAACCAGGAATGTAAACCTCGATAATCCGGCGAATGAAACAGGGTTGATTTAACCTTGTTGCCATCTTTATCCAACATGTAATGGCAGCCGATAATCACGCTGCAAGATTCGGCAGCCCATCTGGGGATAATGACTTTGGGGGTAAAGAGCGTTTCGAGGCGCTGCTCGGTAAATTGAGTGGTGAAATCGGGGTTGTATTGCAACGATGTCGGCAAATAGCCGCGCCAAAGGTACATGCCGATCCTGTTTTCGCCGATGACATCCAAAAGTTGTTCCAGCATGATACGGCTAGGACATGAAATAAATTCGTCCGCATCCAGCGGAAAAACGAAATCTATCGCTTCATCTTTTGCTACAAGCTGCTTCATCAGCTGGTTGACCAATTGCTCATGATTGAACTTGAGTGCTTGATATTGATAGATAAATATCGGCAAACCTTCTTCTTTCAATTGAATCAGGATTTCCTTTGTGCCATCGCTGCTGCCGTGATCGATGATGTGCATTTCATCCATCAGCTCGAGATTATGACGGACAAACGATTCGATCACGTCGTTTTCGTTGCGCACCATGCTGATGCTGATTAGTTTTTTTCCCATAAATTATGCAATGTATTGATAGGTTTTAATCATTTTTCAGACGGCCTTGATCCAGCCGGCAATGCGTTTTTCAATCGCTTCGGCACTCAAACCCAAGTCGTCCAACAGTTTTTTCGGGTCGCCGTGTTCGGTAACTTTATCTTCTACACCCAACAGCAAAACCGGTTTGCAGATGCCGTGTTTCGCCAACACTTCCAACACCGCGCTGCCTGCGCCGCCTTGTTCGGCGTTTTCTTCGGCGGTAACGATGTAATCGTGGCTTCGGGCGAGACGGACGATCAGCTCTTCATCTATCGGTTTGACAAAGCGCATATCGGCAACGGTCGCGTTCAGCCTATCAGCGGCGGCCAATGATGGGGCAACCATGCTGCCAAAGGCGATAACGGCAATTTTCTCGCCTTCGCGACGGATGATGCCTTTGCCGATTTCAACGGTTTCCAGGCCGTCTGAAACGGTTGCGCCCGTGCCTGTACCGCGCGGATAACGGACAGCAGACGGCGAATTTGCCTGATAGCAGGTTGAGAGCAGCAGGCGGCATTCGTTTTCATCGCTGGGTGCGGCAATAATCATGTTCGGCACGCAGCGCAAAAAGCTCAAGTCGTACAAACCGGCATGGGTCGGGCCGTCTGCACCGACAATACCTGCGCGGTCGATGGCGAACAAAACAGGCAGGTTTTGCAAGGCAACGTCGTGTACCAACTGGTCGTAAGCGCGTTGCAGGAAAGTGGAGTAAATCGCCACGACGGGCTTGATGCCTTCGCATGCCAAACCGCCTGCAAAGGTAACGGCGTGTTGCTCGGCGATGCCGACGTCGAAATAGCGGTCGGGGAATTGCTGTTCAAACTCAACCAAGCCGCTGCCCTCGCGCATGGCAGGCGTGATGGCAACCAAACGCTCGTCCGCCGCCGCTTGGTCGCACAGCCATTGGCCGAACACTTGCGTATAAGTCGGTTTGGCTGCGGCAGGTTTCACTTCCGGCGCAGGCACTTCACTCGGCAACTTGGCGACGGCGTGGTATTTGACGGGGTCATTTTCGGCGAATTTGTAGCCGTTGCCTTTTTTGGTGATGACGTGCAGCAACTGAGGGCCTTTGCGGCCGCGCAAGTCTTTTAATACGTCCACCAAATTTTCAACGTTGTGGCCGTCAACCGGGCCGGTGTAACGGAAACCGAAGTTTTCAAACAAAGACAGCGACTGTTTGGCGTGTTCCGCTTCGCCTGCCAAGGTTTTGATTTTATTTTCGACTTTTTGGGCAAGCTCCATCGCGCCGGGCAATTTGTCCAATACTTTGCTCGATTGGGCTTTGATGGTGCTCAACAGGCCGTGCATATCGCGCACGACGTTGCTGGCAAGATATTTCGGCAGCGCGCCGACATTGGGGGAAATCGACATTTCGTTGTCGTTGAGGATGACCAGCAAATCGACATCCATATCGCCTGCACAGTTCAGGGCCTCAAACGCCTGACCCGCCGTCATGGCGCCGTCGCCGATGATGGCGACGCTGCGGCGGTTGTTGCCCAACTGTTTGTCCGCAACGGCCATGCCCAAAGCCGCGCCGATGGATGTGGAAGAATGCCCCACGCCGAACGCGTCGTATTCCGACTCGCTGCGTTTTGGGAAACCGGCCAAACCGCCGTATTGGCGCATGGTGTGCATTTGATTTTTGCGGCCGGTGAGGATTTTGTGCGGATAGCTTTGGTGACCGACATCCCAGACCAAATGGTCTTCGGGCGTGTCGTACACATAATGCAGCGCCACCGTCAGCTCGACTGCGCCCAAGTTGCTGGCGAAATGGCCGCCCGTCTTACCGACGGAATCCAACAGAAATTCGCGCAATTCGGCGGCGACTTGCGGCAGCTGTTTTTTCTCCAGACGGCGCAAGTCCTGAGGCGTATCGATCATATCGAGCAAAGGGCTTGGGTTCATGATTTTTGGCGGTGATTTTTTGTGTAACGGACGATTATATCAAGAGATTGCACAACTTGTTACAAATGCTTTCAGACGGCCCGAACCTTTATCCTTTATAATACTGCCAACTGAAAACACAAGGCCGTCTGAAATGACCCAAAACGCAAACAATCTCTGCTGGCTCGATATGGAAATGACCGGCCTCAATCCGGAACACGACCGCATTATCGAAGTCGCCATGATCATTACCGACTCCGATTTGAACGTACTGGCGCAATCGGACGTATACGTCATCCATCAAAGCGACGAATTGCTCGACAGCATGGACGAGTGGAACACCGCCACCCACGGCCGCACCGGCCTGACCCAACGCGTGCGCGAATCCAAACTGACCGAAGCCGAAGTCGAGCAAAACCTGCTGGACTTCATGTCCGCATGGATACCCGAGAAATCCACGCCCATGTGCGGCAACTCCATCCATCAAGACCGCCGCTTCATGGTTAAATACATGCCGCGCTTGGAAGCCTATTTCCACTACCGCAACTTAGACGTATCCACGCTGAAAGAATTGGCCAAACGCTGGAATCCGGCCGTTGCCAAAAGCGTGGTCAAACGCGGTTCGCACAAGGCATTGGACGACATCCTCGAAAGCATCGAAGAAATGCGCCATTATCGCGAGCATTTCCTCAAACTCCCTTCCGAACAATAATCCCAAGGCCGTCTGAAACCGGTCTGACACCGTTCAAACGGCCTCATCGGCTTCCTTCATCTCATGAAAATCACCAAAATCTTTACCTTCGATTCCTCGCACATGCTCGACGGGCATGACGGCAAGTGCCAAAACCTGCACGGCCACACCTACAAACTCGAAATCACCGTCTCCGCGCCCGTTATCCAAGGCGGTGCAAAAGACGGCATGGTGATGGACTTTACCGACCTGAAAGCCATCGTCAAACAACACATTACCGACCCGTTCGACCATGCCTTCATCTATCACGGCAACAACGAACGCGAAAGCCAAATCGCCGCGCTTTTGGAAGGCTGGAACATGAAAACCCTGCGCCTGCCCTGCCGCACCACCGCCGAAAACATGAGCGTAGAAATGTATGGCCGTCTGAAAAACGCCGGTATCAAAGTGTGCAGCGTGAAATTATGGGAAACGCCGACTTCGTGTGCGGAATATGAAGGGGAATAAACCGCCGCCCTCTATTTTTCAGACGGCCTGCTCCCCAAACACACCCATCCGCTAAACATCAAAAGGAATCTTCATGAAAATCATCTCCACCCTCCTCGTCCTCTTCGTCGCTGTCGAACATTTCTACATCGCCTGGCTCGAAATGACGCAAATCCCAAGCGAAAAAGCGTCAGATCTGTTCAACATGCCTTACGAATTTATGGAACAAAAACGCGTACAAACCCTGTTTTCCAACCAAGGTCTGTACAACGGCTTCCTCGCCATCGGCTTGGTATGGGCGCGCTTTGCCGCACCTGACAACACCGTTTACGGCGCAACCATCCTATTCCTCGGTTTCGTCCTCATCGCCGCAGCATGGGGCGCGTTTTCATCCGGCAACAAAGGCATTTTGCTCAAACAAGGCTTGCCGGCATTTTTGGCCGCTGCAGCCGTCATTGCCGCTTAAGCACACACCAGCCATTCTTTCCTATTGAACTGACAGAAAGAATGGCTGCCTCAACCGATTTCTCAAAACGCTTCACGACAACAATTCAATCCCGCACACCTAATATTCATGACCATTCACATCACGCCGAACAATCCCCAATACCGCATTGTCGAAATCTTTGAAAGCCTGCAAGGCGAAGGTTGGAACACAGGCATGCCCGCCGTTTTCATCCGCCTGGGCAAATGCAATCTTGCGTGCAGCTGGTGCGATACCGACTACCTCAAATTCGGCATGATGAGCCTGTCCGATATTTTGGGCCGTCTGAAAACCTACACGGCGCGCAATATCATTATTACCGGTGGCGAACCCACCATCCAACCGCATTTGGATACCCTGCTCAACGCACTCAAAGCCGAAGGCTATTTTCTGTGTATCGAAACCAACGGCCTCAACCCCGTTCCGCCGCAAATCGACTACGTTGCCACCAGTCCCAAAGCCTGTTACGCTGCCAAATACGAAAAAAGCTGCATCGAGAAAGCAGACGAAGTGCGCATTGTCGCCGACGGCGAAGTCATTGCATTTTGTCAGGAAATGGAACGCAAAATCCGCGCCCGACATTACTATCTCTCGCCTTGCGAACAAGACGGCGCGATGAATATCTACGACACCATCCGCCAAATCGGCGTGTTAAACAGCCGAGCCGATGCCCCCGTCCATTGGCAACTGAGCGTACAGACGCATAAGTGGGCAGGAATAGAATAATTCGTTTGAAATCAATCAAAAATTAAACCTTTACAAAATATTGAATGTAAATACCATTCCATATTCGACCAAATGCACTACTGGCAATGCTCTCAGGCCGTCTGAAAACCCAATTTCAGACGGCCTTTTTTATTACAAACCTCTTGACCGATTACATAAGATTACGTAAAGTGTGCAACAGTTTTCATAAATTGGTAAAACCAATTTACCTGATAACTGAACGCATCTGAGGATGCAAATATCTATTCGAAAAACATTTATTACTCAACACATCGTATCAAACCGCCATTGCATTGACGGTTATGGTGCTTGTTGCCCCGAGGATATTCCTATGGCTCTCTTTCTCAGCATTTTCCCCATCATCCTGCTGATTTGGCTGATGGTTAAGAAAAACAGTATGCCGTCTTACATTGCGCTGCCGATTACCGCCGCGCTGATTTACGTCATCAAACTGTTTTATTTCGGCGACAACGCCATGTTGCTCAACGCAACGGCAGCGTCAGGCCTCGTTTCTACCCTGACCCCGATTACCGTGATTTTCGGTGCCATTATGTTCAACCGCATGATGGAAACCACCGGCTGTATCGACGTCATCCGCAAATGGCTGGCCACCATCAGCCCGAACCCGATTGCCCAATTGATGATCATCGGCTGGTCTTTCGCCTTTATGATTGAAGGCGCGTCCGGTTTCGGTACACCTGCCGCCATTGCCGCGCCGATTCTGATGAGCTTGGGCTTTAATCCGTTGAAAGTAGCCATCTTCACTTTGGTGATGAACTCCGTGCCCGTTTCCTTCGGCGCGGTAGGCACACCGACTTGGTTCGGCTTCGCACCTTTGGGCCTGGATCAAAAAAGCATTATGGAAATCGGTATGCAAACCGGCGTCATGCACTTCTTCGCAGGTTTCATCATCCCTGTCATCGGCTTGAGCTTCATCGTGCCTTGGGCTGAAATCCGCAAAAACTTGGGCTTCATCGGCATTGCCGTATTCTCCTGTACCCTTCCTTACGTTGCATTGGCGATGGTCAATGAAGAATTCCCATCTCTGGTTGCCGGCGCAATCGGCCTGATGGTGTCCGTATTCGCGGCAAACCGCGGCTGGGGCTTGAGCAAAGATTACGCCAAAGACCCGAATGCAGAAAAAGTACCTTTCGCACAAGTTGCCAAAGCACTTGCTCCTTTGGGTATGCTGATCGGCATGCTGGTGGTCACCCGTATCAAACAGCTGGGCATCAAAGGTCTGCTGACCAGCAAAGAAGAATGGTTCAGCTTCCAACTGCCGTTTGATTTGTCCAAAATCACCGTCAGCGACTCCCTGACCATCACCTTCGGCAATATCTTCGGCCAAGGCGTAAACGCTTCCTACCAAACCCTCTACGTTCCGGCATGGATTCCGTTTGTCTTCACCGTTTGGATCTGTATCCTGCTGTACAAAACCAAATTCAAAGATGCATGGTCTTTCTACGCTGCAACCTTCAACCAAACCAAAAAACCTCTGCTTGCCCTGATGGGTGCGCTGATTATGGTTCAACTGATGATGGTCGGCGGCGATGACTCCATGGTGAAAATCATCGGTAAAGAGTTTGCCGCGATGGCAGGCGAACACT
>ENA-OWLC01000364-OWLC01000364.1-metagenome-genome-assembly--contig:-NODE-364-length-12051-cov-4.374458_pt1 | contig 12051 bp, 8 predicted proteins | sample MGYA00245344_ERZ651092 | MGnify/ENA primary metagenome ERZ651092 (study PRJEB26857, sample SAMEA4031755) | metagenome | biome: human; feature: oral; material: saliva | place: Philippines | collected 2014 | study... | reverse complement strand
TAGCACAAGCGTAGCGTTATGTAAAGATTATGGAGGATGTGTCTATTTGGGCACACCCTCTTGAAGTTTTTCCTATTAAAGCACAACTTTCGTTGTTGTTGTATTTTGGCTAATATCGTCGGTGCATCGAACAATGCAGGCTCCGTCAAACGGAACTCTTATGGTAGTGTCTTGATGGGTAAGATGTTGTTGTACCAAAAGCTTTCCGTCGAGTGTGTAAACACGTATGGTGGATTGGGCAAACGGGCTGTGTATGCGCAACAAACCTTCGCTTGCGACAATGGAGAGTGCGTTGTCGGCATTGGCATTGTCTATTCCGTCGGCGCAGCCACTGCCATCTCCTTCCACATAAACCTTCCAGTTCTTCTCCGTTGCGATAGAGGTTTTGCTTGTTAATGCGGCTTCGTCCTTCTTTGTACCGTTGTATAGATTATACTTTTTAGGCATTGTTGGCAAAGTTGGCAGCTGGTTGTAGAGGGTGTTGAGCTCGCAGGCAGTCATACCATTGGCAGTAACGCCGAGTTGTTTAAGGCTGGGACATTCTTTCAGATTCACGCTGTGGAGTTGGTTGTAAGAAAGTTCTAATTCTTCCAAACTGCTCAAGCCCTTCAGTTCAACCTTTGTTAGCTTGTTCGTTCGTAGGTTGATGACTTTCAGTGCAGAAAGGTTTTTGAATGCGATGGCTTCAAAACCATTCTTGGAGAGCAGTGCTTTTTCTAAGGTCGAATTGTTTTCGGGGAATGCAATCGTGGTGAGCTTACACTCGGTTGCGTCTAATAATGTTATTTCCTTGTTATGCGAAAGGTCGAGCGTTGTGAATAGGTTTTTGCCACACCACAGTTTCTTCAAGCCTTTCAAAGGTTTCAAGTCGATTTGGTTTACTTTGCAAGAGCTGAATCCGAGTTCTTCCAAGTCCTTGTTGTTCTCCACATTGAGCGATGTGATACCTGCGTTTCCTTTGAGCATAAGGAACTTTAGCTTGGCAAGTTTCGATAGGTCGATGCTTGTAAGTTTGGTTTCCATAGAGTACAAAGACAGCAATTCGGGTGAGCTTACCTTGAGCGATGCAATGGGGTTGCCTGAACAATTAATGTCCTTGAGTTGGTTGAATGCTGTCAGGTCGAGGCTCGTAAGTTTGTTGTTTGTGCAAGAAAGCTCTTCCAATGGTGCATCTTGCGGAATGGTGAGCTTGTCGATAGCACATTCGTTGGCTATGATATTCTTTATTTTATGGCAGTTGCTTAAGTCTAATTCTGTGATGCGCTTCATACGAGAGCAGTCCACGTATGTAAGGTTAGGGCACTTGCTGACATCTAAATCAGACAGGAAGTTTTGCGAAGCCACCAATCTGATGAGGTTCTTGCAATGCGAAAGGTTGAGCTCCGAAATACTGTTGCTGCCGAATATCTCCAAATTTTGCAGTTCGGTGCTGTGGGTTAAATCGAGTTCCGACAAGTAATTGTAAGCAGCTTGCAGCACTTCTAGCTTTGGACAGTTCGATACATCTAACACTTTCAGCTTGTTTGCCATGCAATTCAGCTTCGTAATGTTGCCCTTTATCTTTAGGTTTGTACCCTTTACGTCCGACTTTATCTCACTGAAATCAGTGCCAAGTGTGTAGTTCACCTCTACGCCGTCGCCCCAGTCGATAGTAATAGGCGTGTTAGCCTCTTTCGCAGCGAGGGCAAAACTGATTTCGCCAGATGCTTGTGCGGTAGTCATAGTAACCTCGGCAGGTTGCTCGTTGGTAACGTTTATGCCGCAAGACTGAAGTACAGAAGCCAAGTAAGGCTGCTCGGTGCAAGGGTCTATGATGGAAGCAACGAGGCGATACTTGTCAGCTTCGAAGTCTTCGATGGGAAACGGTTCGGTAGCAAAGGTGTATGTTCGGTCGTTGTTTACCTTGAGTTCGTAGCCTTCCACTGGGCTAATCATCTTTACAAACTTATTATACACAGTGCCGTCTGGGATTTCCACGTAGCCGTCTTCATCGGTTTCAGGGATAAAGTTGTTCTCTACGAGATATACATTTATACGCAAACCCTTTGTTTCCTGTTGCTCGGATATGCGTCCGGTGATGTTACAAACAAACTTTCCATCGCTGTTCTTTGTTACAGAAGGGGTCATTTGCGCAAAGGCAGGACCGTAGAAACCACGTTGTAGCAAGTATTCGTAAACGTCAGTAACCTTTGAACTAATCTTCATAGCGGGCGAATAGGTGCTGAGGTCTTCCAGCTGTGTGTGGTTGTTCAGTGTTCCGTATGGTGTCATCAAGTTTCTGTTCACCATCATTCTTGGCATTTCTCCAATCTTATACATCTTTGCCAATTTGTTTTCCTGTTGGCTTGCCTTGAAAGTTGCTTCCCCGGCTTGGCTCACGAAAGTTACCAACTCGTAGCGGTTCTTCTTCTTTGTTTTGTGTTGCAGGGTTACGATGCTTGTTGCAAGTCCACGATAAAGGTCGTATGCCTTTTTGTCGGTAGGGTCTGCAAAAACCTCTACATAGTGTGTCGGCATACGGTAGGTACCTTCAACAAAGTATTGACGGAAAGGCTTTACGCGCACACCCATATCTACTTCCATACCATTTACCTTATAAGGCTTTATGGTAATGATGTGTGGGCGTGTGTCGTTCGGAGCTTCGAACGAAATAAAGCCCACACCGTCTTCCATCGACTGTCCCGGAGCGAGCTGAATATCGTTGCGTGTCTTGTACTTGACATTTGTTTGGTCGTTGTCGAACCAATATTCAAATTCCACCGTATTGATGGTAGTGTTCGACTGATTGTCCATATAGAACACATAAAAGATAGGTGCGTAGGGTTCTCCCACCTTCTGTGGGAAATAGTTTGCTCCATAGAAATCGTCAAACTCCAACCCTTTCAGTTCCGAAGGTAAATTTCCAGCAGGTGCTTTTTGTTGGTTCAATCGTAGTCTCTTGTACGTATTTTCCTGTGTTTGAGACTTGGCAGGTATAGACAGGAATAATGCCGCAAGCAAGAAACCGATTACATGTAAATGCTTTTTTCCCATATTTCCAATAGATTATAGTTATTAAATAGGGGAGTAACTATTTTGTTAAGGTAAGGCAGCCGACTCCCTTTCACTGCCTTCTGTATAGGTTCTTAACTGTAATCAACACTGATGTAATAGTATTGCAAATATAATTATTATTTCTCACAAACGGAAATATACACTGAAATTATCGTATGTTAATACGATGCAGAAATGAAGGTGTTGTTCCTTAGATATCAATTTGCATTAAATAGTTGGTAATGCGCATCAAATCACTTTTTCTTGTCAATCCATCAGTATATTTCTGTGGAATGGAAGTATAGCCAAACTTTGCTCCGAGCATAGCACAGGCCACAGCAGCGTTGGTGTCGGCATCGCCACCCTCATTAACTACTCTGAGCAAGCCCTCTTCAAAGTTGTTTGCATGAAACAGGCACCATAATGCTGAACCCAGCGCCTTTAGTGTGTATCCTATGCTCGAAGGCTCGTCAAGTTCCAGACTCTCAATGCCGTTATAGTATGCCTTGTCGATATATTCTGCGATGCTTTTATCGTATTTGTTGCCGATTGTTATTATCTGTGAGTAGGAAAGCTGTTCGTCGTGCCATATTAAGTGGTTTATAATTTCAGAAACAATAACGCAAGAACCCACACAGCGCGGGTCGAAATGGGTAAGTTTACAGACATCTTCTGCTGTTTGTGCCACATTCTCCTTCTTTAATCCTATTATTGCAGTGCGCATTACAGAACCGTTGGCTGCATTTTTTGTTCGTGTCATTCGCCAAATCAGTTCTGCCACTTGGTGTGGTTTCTCCACATATTCGGCTATCGACAGCACTTTAAGGGTGGTTTGTCCTACACCACGTGTTTCGGGAGCATAGACCCACTGCTTGAAATTCCTTGCAATGGTGTGCAGATTTATGCCCTTATCCTCGATAATAGCATTGGCAATGCACAGCATCATATCCGTATCGTCGCTCCAACTGCCTGGCTGGAACTTTGCTCTATGGTAGTCTCTGATGATTTGGCTGTATTCTTTCAGTCCATCAGGATATTTCTCCCTTACTTCTGTCTTCGACATAAATTCAGTGCCCAAACCGAGTGCATCGCCAATGGCTTGTCCGAAAATAGTACCGTATATCTTATCTTTTGTTTCCATTTCTTTTGCTAATTTCCAAATTGCGTTCTCTTGAATTAAAGCGCATAAGTATCATGCTGTATTTTGTTCTTGTTACTTACTATATACTTGTTCTTTGCTACTGTTGGAACTGGTTAGGGCATGTTTTCGTCCGAATAGGAATGGTGAAAGATGCAGCAGGTCTAAGACTTTGCAGATGCCAAGACTACCGATTACACAGATGGGTAACGAGATGCAAAGAAACAACAAGCGTGTTGAATCGAAAGATAAATAGGGAATAAACACTTTGCAGCATAATGTGAATATGGGCGAGAAGATGTATAGCACCAAAGAGTTGCGTCCTAAAAACAACAGTATTTCTTTCGATTTAATTGGGACGTATGGAAATACAGTTAGCAAGAAAGAGAACACGAAATAGACTATCATAGCACCTCCTATCGTTGCTCTGTTAAACGTTGAAGGGTAGAAAAATAAGATTGCTAAGACTGCAAGCGACCACCACGACCTACGGAATATGGTAAGAAAGGAAAGTGAACTTTGACGAACAAGAACACCAACAAGGAAATACATTGCACATGTAAACGAGATAATTCCTGATAGAGAAAGGACATAATAAGTTATTCCTAAGATTATCAGACGCGAAAAAGTTCTGGCTTTCATCCATCGGAAGACAGAAAAGTAAAGCGTTCCACAGATTATCAGAGTGTGAAGATACCAATATGGACCTAACGGATGTAGGCACAACCTATCGAGTATAACCTCTACAGTCAATATCGGAATATGGTCTCTTACAGGCAACAGCGATGACATAACAACATATCCCACCTCCATAATAATGTAGGGCACGGCAAGCCACAATACTGTTTGGCAATAACTTTTTATAGGCTTGCCTACTTTCGACAGATAGCCCGATATAATAAGAAAACCAGGCATGTGGAATGTGTAGACGAACCTTTTAAGATAAGGATAACCATCGCCGATATAGGCAAGATGAAAAGTTATCATTAGGAGAATGAACAGAGCCTTAAGAAAATCCAATTCCTCAATTCTTTTCTTTCCTTCTTCGCTTTGGTTAGATGGTATATTCATATTGCTACAGTTGCTTTTATTGTACAAAAGTACTTATTTTCAGGCTATTTGCCAAACAAATGTTTTACATAAGGTGATAAGATTATGGTGTTTGTGTAAGCAAATAGTGGTTGTTCTGAACTTCAAAACAACCACTATAGTTGAACTAAACAAAACACCAGTGTGTGTTATGTGTATGAAATAACTTACTTAACACATACTTTCTTGCCGTTTATAATATAGATTCCGTGTGAAGGTTGTGTATTGTTTGGCAAGCGTTGTCCGTTAATGGTAAAGATAGTTGTCTGTGTGTTGCTGTCTTGACTAATTATAGTGCTGATACCAGAAAGGTCGTGCTCTGATATTCTGGTGAAATCTCCCCATTGTTCAGCTTCTGCATATTCATTTCTATGACCTTTAGGCACTTTTAGTTCGCATGCAATTTTGTCTACATTCTCAAATACTCCAGCGCCCATAGCCGCTCCCTTTAATGGAGTGTCGCGAAGACAAGTAATACATTTTAGTTGTTTACAGCCATCGAAAGTGTACATTCCTATCTGTTCCAAACTGGCTGGAAGAGTGATTTCGCTTAATGTTTCGCAACCATTAAAAGCTTCGGCTTCTATACCTTTTAAGTTATCAGGTAGTTTTATGTTCTTCATTGCTGCGCAACTACCGAATGCCCAAGTGCGAATAAACTCTATGGTTGAAGGTAGCGAAACCTCTTTTAGGGCAGTGCATCTGCTGAACATATAGCGTTTAAGTTCGGAGATATTGGCTTTAATGATGGCTTTCTCTAATCCAGTGCAATTATAAAAAGCGAAGTCGCCAAGGTCGGTAACAGTTTCTGGTATGGTTACTTCGTTCATTTTTGAGCAAATACCAAAGGCAAGCATACCAATTTTCTTCAGTGTAGGAGGGAAGTTAATGTTTTTAATTTCGTTGCACATAAAGAACGATGCAGCACCGAGTTCTACTGTTCCTTCTGGAATATCGTAGTTGGCAGCCCTCATATTTGGATACGCAATTAGTTTGTTTCCACTTTTATCGAAGAGAACTCCGTCTACATCTTTCAATACTGTGTTATTTGCATCTACTGTGATGCGTTTCAGTCCTGTGCACGATAAGAAAACTTGTTCGCCTAAACTGGTTATGCTGGCTGGCATAGATACCGATGTAACCTGTGTGCAACCTCCAAAAGCATTGTCGCCGATACCAGTTACAGTATATTGTTTACCTTGATAGTTTACGTTGGCTGGAATTGCGACATCGCCTTTTATAGGACTATTATACAATGTTCCTGTTGCCTCTAAAAGCTCATCGAGTTCTGTAGTAACTTGTACATATTGCTTTGTTGCATCTGTTATTTTATAAAAGAGTTTGCCTTCTTGAAAGTCATAATTCTTTTGTTGTGCGCATACCTGCAAGGTTACTGATAGCAGGAATGCTATAATGGGTAAGGTTTTCCTCATAGTTGTTTTTTGTTTTTTGCCACTTGTGTGGCGATAGTTTCTTTTAAGTTTATTCTTGCAACTTTTTCTTTACGGAAGAGGAATATTATTCTTCTTCGTCTTCAGGGTCAGCCCACACAACTTGTACGCCCGACGCAAAGTCTTGTGTGCTTTTGCGAGTTTTAGGGTCGCGACGGCTTGCTGGTAAAAATTTACACTTCACTCCTTTTACATTCTTTTTAATGTCGAAGTCTTCTTTGTTTTCTACTGGGTCGCTTTCTACAGTTAGATGAAATCGACCTAATCCATCGAGTACAACAGTGTTACCAAGACTTAGATTGTAGCTAATTTCGTCTACTAAAGCCATAATAATACCTGTAACTTCGCCACGTGTAAACGATGTGTTTGACTGGATAGCAGCAGCAAGATCGGCTGTTGATGTTTCTCCGTTGCTTACTACTCGTGCATGCCATTTACCACCTCGATTTGCCTCTTTAAACTTGCTTTGTTGTAGTCTGATACTTATTGCCATAAAGTTCTGCTTTGTTTATTTTGTTTTATTTTGCGTGCAAATATACGTAAATTATGTGCAAATAGCAAGAAAGATATAGGAAAGCAAAGACCAATGCACTGACGCTTTGCTACGAGAGATATTGTTTTTACTGCTTTACCACTTTCTTATTGTTAATAATGTATATGCCTTTTGGCAATTTATTTAAGTTGTCAGATACACGAACTCCACTAAGTGTATAGGGATTTTGATTGGTCATATTTACAATTGGTGTGTTGATGGCTGTTGGATTTGGCGCAATAGTTACCCAATCTGTTACGACCTTATTGTCTTTTCCAAATAATGTGTAGTAAGTATATTCACCATCTTGAAACTCTTTCCAATATGTACCTGCAGGTCCAGTAACATCACAACCTCTGAACTCGGGCTTATTATCCCATACCCAACTGATGCTACCAGCATATTGATCATCGCTCATACCTTCGCCTTTGACGCGTACATTGCAATGGTTAAATATCCAATAGCCATCACACAGTCCATATTCTCCTGCACTAACTTCCAATGTACAATCATTCACGGTGATAGAACCTCGATTAAAGATGCCTTTCTGATAGTCTTTATTACTTGCAGTCGTTGACGCATTTATTATAAGGCTACCGTTACCCGTAAAAATAATACTATTGTCCTTACCATTCCATACTCCTACACTCTTCTCTGCAGTAACGGAGTTGTTACCAATGAGATGAATTGTCAATTTCTCACCGAGATTATAGATGCCTACTCCATAAATAGTCTCTGCCGTATTATGGATAGTTACATTGTCGAGTGTAAGAGTTTTGGTAGCAGGGTCATACTTAGCATTTCCTTTCACACCATCAATAACAGAAAGGTCGTTGCAGTTGTCAGAGGTAACTTGTGCACCGGCAATTATTAATTCATAATCTTCTGTCTGCGCCTGTGCCATACCTGTCCACATTGTCGCTACTATAGCGAAAACGAATGTGAGTAATGCTTTTTTCTTCATAATTCTTTTGTTTTAATTGTGAATAATAAAATGAATTATTCTGTAGGCTTTAACCCTTATATGAGCGAAGTGTATTGTTAGGTAAGTATAGGATAATAGAAAGAGTAGTACTCCGCACCAGAAAAAGATGCGGAGTTAAGTTGCTTTTACTGTTTAACCACTTTCTTACCGTTTACAATGTATATGCCTTTTGGCAATTTGTTTAGGTTGTTAGAAAGGCGCACACCGCTAAGTGTGTAGATTCCTTGCTGTGTATTGTTGGTGTGAACAACAGGAGTTTCAATGGCTGTTGCATCTTTAACAATAACAACTTTGTCGGTAACTTTTTCTCCGTCTAATGCAATGCAGTGCATATCTTCATCGAACGCTGCTCCTGAAGGTTCTGAAATTTTACAACCAATTAGCGAGAGAGAAGCAAAGTCGCAGATAGAGCCTTTATCTGTTCCTTCTGCAGTTACATTAGCATTCTTAATAACAAGTTTTTCGGTTGTTCCGTTATATCCAGCAATACCATATTCTGAGCTTTTTACCTTTACATTGCAATCGTCTATGGTTAAATTACTTTTGTTGGCGTAAATAGCACAGTTTTTTTGGCTTTCAGCTTCCAAAGAACCGCCGCCTGTGATGGTAACAGCACCCTCGTACAGAATAGTCGAGTTGTTCTCTGAACATATATAGTTGTCGCCTATAACCTTGATAGTAAGACCATCAATTTTTGATGAGATGGCATTCTTGTATCCGTCTACTTTGATTGATGCATTTTTCAGGGTGAGTGTTTTTGTTTCGTTGTCGTACTTCACAGTGCCACTTACACCTGTAATAAACGACAGGTCGTTGCAATTGCGTGATGTTACTTGTACAAGTGCAATTGTAAGGTCGTAATACTCTTGAGCTTGAATTGCAGTTGTCCACATTGTCGCCATAATGACGAGCATAAAAGAAAGTAATGTTCTTTTTTTCATAATCTTTTGTTTTAATGTTTTATAATTAGATGAACTGTATTGTCTGGGTTTAAACTGCTCTAATAGAGTAGGGCAGACAGTTTGAGAGTCTTTAGGTATTATACCGCTGATAGTTTTATTGTATCGTTGGTTAGAAGGTTGTTAATAGCTAGACTATCGCTTGCAAATGTAAATCTTTTTTTTGAAAACAGCAAGCGATAGCCAATAAAAGTGAAAAAATGTGTTGATTGAGCTGTGTGCTTAATACATTAGTTTTATTCCGATGTAGAAGCAACGTGGGAGCGATGGTCCATAGATATAGGAGGCATCGCGGTTCCACCCTTTGTCTAAATCGCGTTGGTAAGTGTTGCCTATATTCTGAATGCCTGCATTGAGTTGTGCTTTTACTTCTTTGTAAATATCGAGATTGTAGCTTGCTTTCAAACTTAGTGTGAAGAATGATGGTGTGTGCACTGCTATTGGCTTTTCTACTCCTGAGCCTGCTGCGTGTCCTACGAGCATACTTCCATTGTAGTTGCCAGAGAGTGCTATGGACAGATGCTTTGTGGGCGACGACTGCACCGTGAAGTAACCATATATGTTTGGTGTACGCAAGAATTTCTTTTCGGCTGGTGCGTCTTCGTCCCATTCTACGGCTTCTTTGTATTGGCTACGTTGTACGGTGAGTCCGCTTTGCATGGATATCCATTTTGAGTATACGGCTTTTCCTTCTATATTCATACCCCATACGGTGGCTTGATTGGCATTGAAGCGTTCGAGAATGCGAATGCCGTTTTCGTCGTGTTCGTTTAAAACTCGTTGAGCAAATACGTTGTTTAGGTGTGTATAGAAGGTTTCTATTAAGATGTTGGTTTGCACATTGCCAAAGTTATAGTACATATCGGCTGAGAGGCTTAAGCTGTTAGAGCGTTCTTCTTTAAGATTCTTTGCTAAATAGGTTTTTATGCGTTCTCCGCCTGCCATACTTGTGTGCAAATCTTCGTCGAATGTTTGTGGTGCACGAAATCCGCCTGCATAGGTTAAGCGTAAATGAATGTTTTGTGTTGCATTGAAGCGTAGGTTTGCTCGTGGACTGAAGATGAGGTGGTTTATGAGATTGTGTTTGTCGAAACGACCGCCTAAGAGTATGCCCCAATGTTCGTTTTTCCATTCGTTTTGAAATAGCATGCTGCTGGTTCGTACGGTTTGTTTGGTTATGGTGTTATAGCCGAGTGCGTGGTCGTTTAGTGCGTCGTAAGTGTATTCGGTGCCAAGGGTGAGTTGTGCTGGCATAAAGAAGAGTTGCCCGAAGTTGTGCACAAATTGTATTCCTCCCATTAAGTTTGTGTCGTGTGTTTTGCTGTATGCTTTTAAGGCTTCTGCTTTGCTTTCGTCTGAGCCATCGCCTGTGCCTCCATAGTAGCTGTTGCGCGATACGAGTTGGAAAGAGGTGTATGCTGTGAGGTGATTTAGTCCGTTGGGTGTAAAGAGGTCGTAGCTGAGTGAGCCTCCGTTTATATCGTGGTCGAGCTTTTCGGCTATGTTGGATTCGTGTACAGGTAGGTCTAAGTTGTTACCGCCACGGCGATATTCGTTTAGTGCGTGGTATTGCAGTTTCAGTTTAGAATAGTTGTTCAGGCGTAGGAAGGCGCCCATTCCAATGGTTTTGTTTATTAGTTTTGGAAGGTCGGTGTATCCGTCTTGGTCTCTGTCGTAACCTCCACGGTTGCGACTTTGTCCGTATACAGAGAATCCTGCTTTGTTGTTGTTTGACACTATGGACGTGTTTACTGTGGTGTTGTTGTCGAATGTTTTTCCTCCTTCGTAGGCTGTAAAGGTATGTGTTAATTCGGCGTAATTGCTTAATGGTTCTTTTGTAATGATGTTGATGGTTCCGCCTATTGCCGATGAGCCGTATAGTGCTGAGCCTCCTCCTCGTACCACTTCTACTCGTTCTATCATGTTGGCTGGTATTTGTTCTAATCCGTATACTCCTTGCAGGGCTGAGAATACGGGGCGTGAATCGATGAGTATTTGTGAATAGTGTCCGTCTAACCCGTTAATGCGTACTTGCGAGAAGCCACAGTTGGCGCAATTGTCTTCTGTGCGAACGCCTGGTTGAAAGTTTAGTCCTTGTGCCAGACATGTTGAATTGGTAATGTTGAATGTTCGTGTGTCTATTACGTTTACCAATGTTGGTGCGTTGCGCCTTAGCGATATGCTTCGGTTTGACGACACTACTACTTCGTCTAAAGCTATTTCGTCGGTTGTTAGCACAAAGTTTATGGTTTGTTTTGTGTTCTTTTCCACTTCTATGGTTTGCTTTTCGGCGTGGTATCCGGTGGCTCGGGCTTCTATTGTTTGTTTGCCCAGCGGAAGGTCTTCTAAGTGGTAGTAGCCTTCTGCATTGGTAACACTTACAATCATAGTTCCTTCCACTTGTACTGCTACGTGTGGTATTGGCTCGCCTGTGGCTTTACTGGTTATGTGTCCTGCTATGTTTGCATTTGTTTTTAGCTCTCCGTTTGCGTTTGCTGTTATTGGTAGCAGTGTGAGTGTTACAAGCATAATTGTTTTTAGTATATGCTTGGTTTTCAGGTGCAGTTGTTTCATTTCTTGTTTTCTTAATTGTTGTTTTGTTTGTTCTAAAGTATTGAGAACCTTTGTTTTTCGTATAGCTTTTCATAGATGTAAGCTTTACGCTGCAAAGGTAGTATCATTGGTTTGTTTGTGCAATACCTAATATTTAGGATTTTGTATGTATTGTGTTTCTACGAAAAGATGCGTGTGATGAGGCTGAAAGCTTATTAGCTTTTAGTAAATTGTTTATAAGTTTTCTATAAAAAGCTTATAAGCTTTTTTTAAATAGCTTATAAGCTTTCTGTAGATAGCTTATAAGCTTT
>ENA-OWLC01000363-OWLC01000363.1-metagenome-genome-assembly--contig:-NODE-363-length-12099-cov-2.759050_pt1 | contig 12099 bp, 14 predicted proteins | sample MGYA00245344_ERZ651092 | MGnify/ENA primary metagenome ERZ651092 (study PRJEB26857, sample SAMEA4031755) | metagenome | biome: human; feature: oral; material: saliva | place: Philippines | collected 2014... | reverse complement strand
CTCGCTCGTAGTCAAAGTTGTAGAACACAATCAACTTCTTACGCTTGCGCGCCACCAGACGAATATGATCTACACGAGACCGATCTGAATTGACACATTTACGTAAGCCGTAACAGACGCCGGCAGCATTCCTATAAGGTTCCTCAGTCCATGGATCCACTCGCTTCTTAGCAATGAACTCGTACATCTCCTTGTCGTACTCCATGGGGATGTAGGACCGGTTACGCCTCGTATGACGCTCTGCCGGCATCGGGACGAGTATCTTCCTACGACGAGCCTCGAGAAGCCCCGTATCGAGATACCTCTTCACCTTCGGGTACTTCGCGAACCTGTCCCAGACGATGTGGCGCTCGGCGAACTCGGTTCGGTGTTTGTAATACCCGTTGGCAATGAAGAGAGGGACGTAGTCGAGCCAGGTGTCCCCCGGTGTCGCTGATAGTAGGATCCATTGGTTATGTTTCGCGATCTTGAGAAACGACTTGACCCAAGCCCCCGCTCCGACGACTCTTTGCTCATCAAATATATATATATGGCCGCAATAGTCAGCAAAGCGAGCCACATTATTCCAACTCTCAATTGTCACCTTTTCGAAGTCCGCACCAAGCGCAGCAAACTCACCCTCCCATTCGAGAGAGTCTCGCTTCCGCGCAGTGGTGATAACAATGATCTTGCTTTCATCCGCCTGAGAAAGGGCCCAAGAGGCTCCTACACGGGACTTTCCCGAGCCGACACCGCCGACTAGTACTTGTCCGCTATGTAGGAGCCCCAAGGCCGCCTCCTGATGCGAATATAACTTCGCCACCATTATGCCTAGAAGAACTCCTTCTTCAGCAATCGGAGAACAACCTTCGCCGCATCTTTAGGAATATAGGGATAGATCTCGATGCGAACAGGGTAACCGAAGATCCCATAGTGCACCTTAGCGATCCATTCCCACGACAAGGGATTTGTACCATTAAGGATACACGTACCGCGGTGCGTGGTGACCTCGACCCATTTAATCAGCTTCACCTCTTTTTCGTCTCCAGGTACCGTAAAAATGTCCGCGAGGACAGGACGCTTGCCGAGAAGTGTGCTCTTCTTGAAATCGGGAGGAGCCTGCTCTCGAAGAGGAGTTGAGAACTCAGTTTTGACGTCTTTGAATCCGTAGAGCGGGAGGTCTCTTCTGAACATGTTTTGGATGCCTTTCGTCTAAATATAGTTCGAGTGAGCGTTAACTCACACCTGCTCGCGCGGGGCGAAGCCCTTAAGGAGAGTTTCCTTAATGAGCTTTCGATCCTCGGGGTCGTCGAAGTCAGGGCTGACGAAGGGGTCAGTAACCTCATCCTTCTTCATCTTGAATCGAGCAACCCAGGAGTCTCCGTTGGCGATTTTAGGATAGTAGGCGATACCGAGATTCTTAGCCTCGTAGTAGGTCGCTTCCGAGTCAGACTTCAGTACGAACTCAGTGGTGGGCGTACGCCCCTCAAGCTTCTCAACAGAGAAACGAGGATCAAAGGTCTCGCCGACGATGCGTCCATTCCGGAAGTTGATCCGGAAGGTGTAGGGCTGGTCATCGGCAATCTCGTTACCGACCGCCTTCTTCACGAGACCGACGATACCGTCATTGAGCTTTCGCCACGATTCGTCGTTGATGTTGAACTTGATTCCATCACGGAGCCGTTTCTTGGTTTCTTCAGGGATCTTAGCCATCAGAGATCGTCCATTCCTTGAGCGTGGTTGAGTGCTGCCTTAATAGACGCCAGAGCAGCCGGCGTGATCTTCGGGTTGAACTCAGCGTGCTCAGCCCAGTACGAACCCTGCTTGTCCGGAGTTGCGAGTCCGGGCTCCTCAGCATTACCCTCGACCTTGATACGCATGATGTAGTCATCACCCGCATCGATCGAGGTATGCTTAGACTCATCCACAGCTGAGGAGCCATTCTCGGCGAAGACAAGTTTCTTGACGTTCCACATGTAGACCTCAGCCTTGGGATCGTCAGTGTGGAGCACAGTCTTGTTGACCTGCTCACCACCAATCTCACCCTGGATCTCGATCGAGAAGCCCGTGTAGTCTCCATTGACCGGGATGAATCCGTTCTTGATATTCACGATCGCCGTGAAGTTGTCGTTGTCGAACTTGGAGTTCATCGGATCCGAGAGGACCGCCTCGAGGTAACCCGCGATACCGAGAGCATCCACGGAGGAAAGCTTCTCCTTAACCGGGTTAAGATAGTGCCAGGCCTGGTTGTCCGGCACCACAGTTTCGAACCAGTTAGCCATGAACCAGTTCTCCTTCCTTCTGTAGGCGGTCCCAGATTGTGTCATCCAGACGCCGCCTTGTTTTGTTGACATCCGCCCGGGATCCTAAATATAGGTTGTCCAGAGCGTTGTTCCTTACGTCGCCATCCATATGACAGACGAAGGAATCAGTGGGCCACCTCTTGTAGAAGGCAGCCCACACTACCGAGGCGACAGTCTTCTCAGACGCCTTCCCGGAAGAATTGTAAAGTCGGACGTAGAGGCTCTGGCCATTTCTCGTAAACGGTCGAAGCCTAACACTAGAACCGACTCTTTGGATATCCCCCAAACGATTAACCTCGTATTGAGGGAAATTCGGTACGCGAGCCCAGACATTAATGTCATCAAGCATCTCTATACCCCTAACGACGGGGGCAGGCCACACACAACCCACCCCCGCCGAGCCTTTGGGTCAGACGTCCAGATCTGCGTACTTAGCAGCGAACGTCGAGGTCTCATCATCGACCGTGATGTAGGCCTCCTTCAGGTATGCAGAGATACCCTTGTTACCGTTGAAGTCGTAGACGTGCGGGGAGATCACAACGTCAGCCGTCTTGATCGTAACGCCGTCCAGCGAGCCAACAGTCTCTTCAGACAGCAGGACCTTTCGGCCACCAGTAATCATCCAGATCGACGGAGGACGGAAGTCGAAGCGGACCTTAACCGTGAGGTAAGGACGCTCAGGATCGGGATTGCGGTCCTTGTCCTTACCATACTTGATGTTCCACCCATCATTGACAAGATCATCCACGAGATCAAGAGGGATCGCGACGGAGAACTCACGACGACCTTCCTTATTAAATCGCGAAGCAGTTCCCGAGAAATTCAGGAAGAACAGCTTACCGTTCTCGATGCAGATATCAGATGCCATGGTCGGTTTCCTTTCTATGCGACGAATTCGTCGAAGTTGATGAATTGTTCAATGGCTGCGCGCGCCTCGTCCGCGAGCGCTTCGGAGTAAGATGTGTCGACATCCTGCTCCAGGTGTAGGTACTTGACTACTTCCGCTTCCTTCCAGAGGTATCCCTTAGTACCCACGACGGCGTCTTTGATCTCGCCATCTTTGTTCTCCCGAAGGAGTTCGCCGCCACCCTTCTCGGACTTGATCGGCACGAACGCACCGACCTTACCGATGAAGTGAGGCTCCCCATCAGGGAAGCGCAGATACATGGCGGTCTGTACCTGCTTGGTCTGGACGTAGTCCTCGAATTCAATAGGCTCGCCAGAGAAGAGCTTCTTGAAAACATAGGGCTCCTGGAACTGCTTGCCAGTAGCGGTCCACTCACCTTCATGAGGGAATGCGTACTTGGCGATGTAGACGGCCTTATTCACGAGAACCATCTTAGTGTAGGTGGCCTCGTGTTCGAAGGTATACCCGTATCGCTGTCCGAAGTCCATCACCTTCTGAATATCATCAGGTGTGGCGCCCGGGATCTTGATCGAGTCCGTCTTGATATGGGCGACCGTTAGACCGAGCTCGTCCTGCACATAGTGCTTTAGGTCGATCATGAAGAGCGCCCCCCGCTTAGCAACGATGTTATCGATGTTACGAGGGTCCCACGCAGGATTGTCGAATTTGGCGCTAGTCAATCCGTACATGGAATTGATAGGAAGCTTGAGTGCAGTACCCAGCTTGTCCAGATCGTGCTGCTCGGCGATAGACAGAAGCCTACCATCAAACAGTTTACCAAGAGCGTCCATGTCCTTATGCTTAATCGCGATGCGAGCTTGCTTAAGTTCACTGTACTTCTTGGTATAGGGTCCGAAGAGGTTAAGCTCCTCGATAGATGTCGGGTGCATAGACGCGACATCTAGGAGCACAACATCTTCGTAATATCCGGGTTCGGAGTATACGTATCCCCCTTCCCCGGGGTCTTCTCCACGATAGGACGAGCCTTTGAATTTGTCAAAGGTGTATCCTGGGAAGATCGTGGATAGGTCTGTATAAACGAACTTGCTCTTATCGGGCCGTCGCTCCTTTCCGAACACAAGTGCGCATGTGTGCTGGTTGGTCGTGTCATTAACAGATAGTCCCGAAAGACTAGCCAGAATCTGTCGGGCTCCCCAGTCATCACTAAGATGATCAAAGACAGCCTCAGTCGCTTCCACGTCATTCGCACAGTAATCTCCCGCGCTCTCCCATAGCTCCTCGGGGACTGGCTTGTCCCAAGGAAGACCGAGTTCCTGGTGGTGAATACCAAGTTCGATTTCCCACTTCTTCAGCGACTGCTTCTTCGTGGAGAAGTCGTAAATATCCGTGTAGGACATGGAGTACGCTTCTCGGAACGTAGCATTCGCCTTATTCTCAATGATGCGCTGAGACTGCTCGAACAGTTCCTCATTAGAATATCCGAGCGAAGCAGCGTACATGATGTGGTTATCGTACTTACGATTATTGAATCCTATAAGGCGGAGATTCATAAGCTTCTTCACGTCTTCAGCAGACGGGTTGAAGAAGCGTCGGACTGGCTCCCCGGGGTACTTGTAGCAGACGATGAAGAGATTAGGAAATACCTCGACATCGAAGAACGCAATAGGTCCGTCTCCGTCTTCCTGTACTTCCATCTTGTCTTCAGACATGAAGTGCATCTCCTGCACAACCTTCAGACACCGCTCAGCCTGATGAGTAGACTTAGCGGCAAAGGATGTTACAGCGTTCTTAGCGTCCGACACATCGTATGTGATCCCAGACGAATATGCATCGTCCAGGACCTGCTTGATGAAGTCGACGCTAGGCGCCGTGGCAGAGTGCACCTCCTTTCGCAATGCCTTCGCGATGAGAGCACGAAGGTGGTTCTCATCTTTAACATGCTGCTTATTAATCACGCGTTTTGCTTTCTCAGGCAGTTGCTGCATATAGTCTGCGATGGGCAGGTCGTTTGCGAGAGAGAGTCGTCTACGCAGGGCAGACTTCCCTCTGAATCGTTTGATTTCGATTCCCGGCGCATAGTCGGCAACGGTATTACCAGAACCAGTGTAGCGGTAGACGAGGTGTAATCCTCTACCACTTTTTGACACTTCCGCAAACGTCGGAGGCCAAGCGCTAGCAGCGCGAAGATTAAGACTGAGGTCTTTTTCACCGTTCTCTCCTTTCAGATCGAAATCGATAACAACATACTCTTCAGGTAGCCTGACATAATGCTGCTTCGATATATCGATGTCTTTGAGTGTAGTTGTGACTGAATCCCAAGGTTCTTTGGGGGTTCCTTGGGCAGATGCGTATTGGGCCGGTTGATTTTCGAAAATATCATCGAAAGCGGTATGATCCATAGGCTTAAGATCAAGCCATGTATCATCCTCAACCGGCTGCGCGACTAGGTCTCCCGATTCAAAGAGCTCTGTTCGGAATCCGAAATATACATTTCTCTGACGAGTACCATTAACTCTGCAGCGTTCGTGGAACTCGTTAAAGTAATGCTTCATTTCGGTCCGGAACCTATGCTTAGGCATGACCCAGGAAAGGCCAGACGCCTCAGCATAATTCCTATACTCCATGTACGCAGATGCAAGTGTGACGAACTCTCGAGTAGAGTAGTCATCGTACATCTCGAACATGAAGTTGTAGACGGGGTTGGTCTCACCCATCATGACTTGTGTCCTGTAATCCTTGTAGTAGTCCGGGCCCAGACTACGATACACGGAAATACAGTGATTGGCGATAGCCCCGAGCTCCTCAGATACGCCCGACATGATCTTGCGATACTCTCCAATAGGAATGCGCCTATTGGAGGGGTAAATATCGATCAATCGCCGAGGAATACCCGAGTTCGAATCGGTGATCTTGACAGGGTTATTTGACGCCATGAGTAGCATCGTAGAAATCCGAACTGGACGAGGTTTCTTAAACTTCTCGTTAACCAGCTGGATTTCGTGAGATATGATGGAGTTAAGACGAGTATTAGTCTCGATCTTACTAAGGTCTCCATCATGCTCTACGGCCACCAGAGGATCGTCAGCAAATGCAGACAGCGCGAACGCATTACTGCGCTGAGCGAGTGACTCGGAATCGAACGCCGTAGCGTACTCTCCGAAAAGAGACTGCATTACATTAAGTATTGTCGACTTACCCGAACCAGGCTCGCCGTAGAAGACAAGGAACTTGTCGATCTTACGACAGTCGCCAGTAAGGATAGCGCCAATACCCCATTCAATCTTCTCTCTTTCCTCAGGGTCGTAGAGTGCATCCACGAGTCTATTCCAATTCACAGGCTCGCTATCAGACAGAGAATACGGTAGTCTAAACGATGCGTAATCCTCTTGCCTAATAGGCGTGTCCGCAAATATAGGCTTGCGATCGAGAGGGTGATCAGTATCGACCATGTTTTTAGTCCATAGACGATACCTCTTCCACACACCATCCCCGTCTCGTCGACAGAGCCGAGGAAGCAAGCTAATGTGACGCTTTGCAGCGTCTTCGACGTAAGCCAGAACATCAGAATCGATCAAATCAATGATCTTGTGCTCTTTCTTAGTCCACAGCTCAGTGTCGGGATCCCACACAGCAACGAACTCGCCCCTGTTAATCATGATATCTCGAGAATATCCATTGATGAAGTCAGGGGCTGCTGCTAACTGCCCGGTTTGTCCACGCACGGGAGCAGTCTCGATGCTATAGAAATCCATGCTCACCTCCTTTCTAGTGGTATGGATCGTACTTGTTTGCCCAGATGATCATCTGGTCACGCAGGGGCATCTCTAGCAGGTTGGCTCCAGGCACCCTAAATAAGCCACCGGAGCCATTTTTCTGGTAGGTTCTGTACATCACCGTCTCGGCACTGTCAAGTGCACGAGCATACAATGCAGCGCCCAAGAACCTGGAGTCGACCGCATCTGACACCCCCAGGTTCATCAAGATGGACCGAGTGAATTCTTCCCGATCCTGGTACACCATCGCAGTTAAGGTATCGGTAATGGAGACAAACACCTCGAGAAAGGACACCGCCCCTTTCCTCGGAGCGGGACGATCGAGTTCGTAAGAGTACTCATCCCGCATACGAAGAGCCTGAATAGCTTTATCTTCGTCTTCCGGAATATACCAAACGAATTCAATTTCGTCCCACACCGAAGCAAGGCCACGATAATCCCCGAGACACCCTCGCTCTATAAGCCAGGGCAGATACATCACGTCAGATCTTATCCCAGATCACGCCATCGACGTTGAAATCGACAACAACATTCGAATGAATCGACTTGCGCTCGTAATCAGGGACTCGGTAGATCGCGCTTTCAAAGTCACCAAAGGAGACGTATCCGTCTCCTTCACCATTCTTGAGCCACCCGACGAGAGCCCCCTCCTTCATGCGGGAGAGGCCAAGTTGGTCGAAGACCTCATTGAGGAAGAGGTGTCCCTTCTTCTGCAGACGTCGATTCGCCCACGCCTGAATCTCTGCGAGGTTCATCACCGTATAGTCTTCATTGGGATCCCACGCGGTGGATGACGTCTCAGAGATGATTCGAGCGTACGGCGAACACTCTCGAACCATCGAAAGAACTGCGTCCGTGACGTCAGCAGCATCGTTACGATCATCATTCTCGAGGATCTCTTCAGCCGTCTTCCCGTAATTAGGAAGCTTCGGCTGTACAATCTTGTCAACAGTCTCCTTGCCGAGCGTATCCACCATCTTCGCCTTGTAGTTGTCAAAGGCGTTCTGCACCGCAAAATATGCAGCGCTCAAAGCAGCCATGCGCTTACGGGAGATACTATTGCTGAAGTAGATGAGAGCGATAGTTGTGCCGCCAATAATCACCGTAGGGGCAATATGGCGAGCAGCGTCGAGAGCGAATGCGAGTCGGTTCTTACGCTCGATTGAGGGGACTTCCTCGTCGGGGATCTCATCAGCCCGATCCTGATAATCCTTGATCCGCTCATAGTTGCGGTACTCGACGTCCTCGAAGGTACGTCCAGCACGCCATGCAAGAGCAGAAGTCGCAACAACGCCGATGGAAGCACCGACGCTAAGGATTGTGGGGGCGCACTTGGAAATACGAGCGACGCCAGTGTGGAAGAGAGTGCTGACAGACATCAGACTTGGCTCCTTTCAGAAAATATAAGTTACTTGATGGGTTCCGGGGAATCCGAAACAATAACCCAACCCTCACGGGAGGATCGGACATCGAACGCGTCAAGGGTTATCCATCCCCAACGCTCATCGGTGTATTTGGGTTGAATACCAACGGAGGAATATAGATCGGCAATGGAGAACTGACCGTATTTCTCCATAATCTCCGCCATGTATTCGATCACTTCGGTCGCGTCAGCCTTCGTTTCGAAGACAAGATCATCGACACGAACGCTGTTCTGACGCATGTTCTTACGAGGCTCCAAATAACGTGCGTTACCAGGAGTGTTTTTAGTGTACGTCGCACGAGATGCTGATCCGTACGACGTGTAGGTGCCGCTACGGCCACGGTTAATGTCGACAGCGCCATAAAGAAGCTGCTGGATACCCTGCGTCACCATGTCGGTGATGGCGTTCTTAGCAGCCGGAATCGCGACATCAATCACTAGATGGTTCGCAATGTCAGGCAGGTCGTCGACAAAGAAAGTCTTGAGAGCCTCCTTGATGGGACTCGACTTTTTGGCCTTCGCTTTAGCGATGACCTTCGTTTCCTTCTTGACAGGGGCGGCCCCCTCCCTGGACTTATCAGAGTTTCCAGGGAAGGAGCCGGACGAAGGTTCGATGGGAACCACGTCAGCCATTCTGAGCCTCAGCAATCGCTCGGAGCTCAGCGGGGGACTTACCAGGGTTCTCGTCGAGAAGCTTCTGAGCCTTCTCCATGATATCCTTGGGGAACAGGCCCGCCATGAACTTCATGGTGAACTTCTCGTCGTCCAGAAGCTTGTCCAGAAGGGCATCGAACGCCGGCGAAATCATGAAAGATTCCGTCTCCTTGATGTCCTTGATGAATCGGCGTCCGTCCTCGCTTCGCCTGCCGTAAGAAGCGGCAATGAAATCTCGCATGAGGCCATACGCATCGGCACCGGTTGCGGTTCCGGACGTGACCCGAGCGAGCTTGAGCGACAGGGGGTACTTTCGGAGCTCCATGTCAGTAAGCTCGCTCTTCGAGAGGTGGAAGTAGAGATCTTCCTCGACCTGCTCACCGTCGAACGACTCGTAAGTAACCTTGATGGACTGCATTTCAGTTGTTATCCTTTCGGGAGATGGTGTAGAAACCGACGCCGATGAGCGCCAGCAACATGGCCAGAACGCCGGCAAGCGCAGCCGACGAACCAGTCTTAGCGAGCTTAGGCTGTTCGCTTGTCTGAGGGTTTGCCTTGGTCACAGGCTGCTTCGGAGCCGGAGTGGTTGCACTGGGCTTAGGAGCGGGCGTGGTCACGCTAGGCTTGGGGGTAGGGGTGGTAGGAACAGGAGTGGGCTTCTCAGAAGGCTTAGGAGCCGGGGTTGGCTCAGAAGGCTTAGGAGAAGGAGTCGGTGCAGGGGTAGTAGGATTCGGCGAAGGAGTAGGCTCGGGCGTGGGGGCCGGCGTAGGCTTCGGCTTCTCAACGCCATTGCCGTCCGTTCCGCCGCTACTCTTGACCGTAGCTGTAGATTCAAGCTTCATGCCGTTAACCTCGGCGTGGTTACTAACACTATTCTGGCCTTCAGGGACCTTCATCTGCTCAGGGGGGTAGGTGATACAGGTCTTAGAGCCCTCAGGGGCCACGAACTTGATCGTGTTAGCATCGATCTGGTCGGCGGTAACGATCGCAGTGGTAGAAGGATCCCAAGTATCGCCCTTAGCGCACCTCACGGTTGTTCCGAGCTTCGTGTCGAAGTCCTTAACCGTATATTCTGTGCCACCGTTGGCGACCCACTTGATAGCCCACCCAACTGTACCGTTGTCGTTCGTCCAGCCGAACTTAATGTTTTCAGGCTTCGCGTACTCATAGTGAGCAGGTCCATCACAATCATTTGTGCAGACCCCGGTTCCCTCGGTATCACCCCACACGAGGTTCTTAGCCACCTCACCGTTAAGCCAGATATCGCCCTCAGTCGTGCCAACTGCAGAGTTTTGGAGCCTTGCTCGGGCCCACCAGGAGCCCTTAACATCGGTCTTATCTGCGTAGGCAGGAGGCACCACGGTGACCTCACAAGAGATTGTCATCGGATCAGCAGTGCATTCGCCAATCTTAGTCCCGTCATCGAGTGTGAACGGGAATGATGCAGCCCATGCAAATGCAGGCTCTCCGTTTACGGGCGCTGAAGTGACCGTGAAGAACTGACCAACTGCCAGCTTCTCAACAGACCACGTGCCGCTGATATTGATTTCGGAGGAGGTCTGCCGTGACGCAGACGTGGCCTTGGTGATTTCAGCATGGATTCGCTGAGGGGGCTCTGCAACAGTCGGAGAGATCATGCCTCCGACGACGACGGCTCCGAGGCCGATCGATGCGATCATTCGCTTCATTTTAGTGTTCCTTTCGGGGTGTGTGAAAGCCTATAACCCGTGTTTGGGTTATAGGTGAGAATATGGTAGGTCAGCTGTTCAGACCGGGAGAGAGCTTCTCATTGCGAGTCTTGATGTCTTCGCTCCAAACGCTAAGCTCGTCGAAGAGGGTCGTGAGCGGGTCCAGATTTTCATCGTAATTGTCAGCGAACTTGATGAGTCGCTCCAATTCGAGTTTCATCTGGCGCTCCGCTTCGGCCTTCTTGCGACGCTCGTTAGCGAGGTAAGCGAAGCAGCCAAAGGTGACTGCGCAGAGAGCAGGGAGGGCAATACGGTAGAACATAATGAGTCCTTTCATAGGGGTTGGTTCTCATTATAGCCTACGTAAATTATGTGAAAGCCTATACACCATGTAAGGTGTATAGGAGCGAGAGTGTCTCAATTCTTGGATTTCTTGAGTTGCTTCTTCCGAAGTCTGTTGGGATCTAAGGCAGAGCACATGCCGAAGAAACCGAGCAGGATTCCGAATGCGAACATAGGTGTGTCCTTTCTTGAGGGTTAGTTCTCATTATAGGACGCGTTATTTTTGCTCGGCCAGGATTCGGGCGGGTCTGTGTACTCTATTGGCTCATCAGTGAATGTGACCGTGTTGTTCTTGGCCACAGCTCTTCAACCGATCTTGAACCAATTCGGTTGCGGAGCGGGTTCAATCGCAACCTCGACCGCGGGCGATCCGGAATCCAGAAGCACAGGTCGGAACTCAGGCTTGATCGTGACCCCGCCTTCCCATCCGAGCTCGTCGCCGATTCCGACCTGCCCAATGTGAATCTGGCTGTAGAAATCGTTAAGCGGGCAAGGGCCATACCCGAGTAGGTCTTCAGTGATGTTGTTGCAGTACGCACGGATCTTCTCAGGGGTCGAACGGAAGGTACGACCCGTAATGGCGTCCTTGCAGAGCACTTCTTCGTCGCCAAAGAGGACCATCGAACCAGCAGGAAGCTCCTTCTTAGCTGCCTTCTTGTCAGCAGGCTTAGCGCCCTCCTTGAGGACCTTCACCTGCTCGGCCATCTTGCTCCTCAGATCAGAGAGATCCAGCTGAGAGACCGAATACGCAGCAGCGAGCGCCTGGTACTTCTTCTCGGTGGCGCCGTGAAGGGCTCCGAAAGCGAAAATAGTCACGCCGAGCGAGATCGCCGCGGGGACGTAGCACTTCCAGTTGCGCTTAGCGAAGTCGAGAAGGTTTTCGGAAGGATCGAGTTCGTCGGCCTTGACAGCCTTCGCGTGGCACTTGCCAGAGGTGATGGAGGTAGCAATAGCCGACGCGATTCCGAGGCCAGTGATGAAGATTTGGGGGTTTGCCTTGCACCAGTTGATGATGCCCTTGGCGATGTACTTGAGATTCATGGTTGGATGCTTCCTTTCAAAGGATGGG
>ENA-OWLC01000362-OWLC01000362.1-metagenome-genome-assembly--contig:-NODE-362-length-12101-cov-3.713764_pt1 | contig 12101 bp, 9 predicted proteins | sample MGYA00245344_ERZ651092 | MGnify/ENA primary metagenome ERZ651092 (study PRJEB26857, sample SAMEA4031755) | metagenome | biome: human; feature: oral; material: saliva | place: Philippines | collected 2014 | study... | reverse complement strand
GCGTTCTATTGCACGCCAAGAAGAGAAGGTTCAGAAGGCACAAGTGGAGACAAATCTATATCAAGTGCGTAAACGTGTTAATGAAATGTATTTCTCTCTTTTGCTTCTTAACGAACAAATCAAGCTAAACGACGATGTTAAAGCCCTATTGTTGTCGAGCGAAAAGAAACTTGCAGCTATGGTGAAAGGCGGTACGGCAGCTACAAGCGACTTTGACAACGTGAAGGCAGAGCGGCTGAGCGTAGCACAACAGAACGAGAATTTGAAATCGCAACGGCAGATGTTGCAGCGTATGCTAAGTGTCTTTTGTGGCATAGAGGTTAGCAATCCCGAGAAACCAGCGGCTGTTGAGACAAGTACATCGGCAAGCAATCGTCCCGAAATACGGCTGTTCGACAATCAGCTAAAGCTTGCCGAAGTGCAGGAGAAAGCCTTGAACACAAAGCTGCGCCCCACGTTGGGACTTTATGCTCAAGGTTATTACGGCTATCCGGGGCTTAATATGTTCGAGGATATGATAAGTCGGAAGTGGAGTTTGAACGGCATAGTGGGCATAAAACTGTCTTGGAACGTAGGCGCACTCTATACGCACAAAAACGATAAAGCCAAGTTGAAGGCGCAGCGCGAACTGATTGAGAATGCACGAGAGGTGTTCCTGTTCAACAATAATATGGAACAGATACAGCAAACAGAGAATGTAAGCCGATACCGCACGATGATGCAAGGCGACGATGAGATAATTGCGCTGCGCACAAACGTACGCAAAGCTGCCGAATCGAAGCTGGTTCACGGCATCATAGACGTGAACAGTCTGCTGCGAGAAATAAACAACGAGAATGCGGCAAAGGTGCAGCAGGCTATCCACGAGATAGATATGCTCAAGGAAATGTATAATCTTAAGTACACCAACAACGAATAGAAAAACAACCAACAAATATGAAAAAGGTATTTTTATTAGCCAGTCTTGCCTTTATAATGGCATCTTGCGGAGAAGATAAGAAGGACTATGACGCAACAGGAACGTTCGAAGCAACAGAGGTTACTATATCTGCCGAATCGTCAGGACAGCTTATTAGCCTCAACATTAACGAGGGAGATTTGCTAAACAGTGGGGTTACAGTGGGGCAAATAGATAGCCAGCAGTTGGTTTTAAAGCGACAACAGTTGGCAACAAACACGCAACAACTTAACGCTACCCATAGTCAGCTCGATGCAAACAAGCGACAACTGGCTGCAAACAAACTGGCTATGGCAAGAAAACAGCTGGATTTAAAAAAGCAAGTGGCTACCATTCAACAACAAATAGCCAACCAACTGCACGAGAAACAACGCTTTTCTGAACTCCTTAGAGATGGTGCTGTGCCACGAAAACAGGTAGACGACATTGACTATCAGATAGAAGTGCTACGCAAACAGCTGGTTGCAACCGAAGAACAAATAGCAAGTCAGAACGCAGCATTGGCAGAACAAAACAAAGGAATAGCCGCTCAGATAGAGGGAATAAGCTCTCAACAAGCAGGCGTAACGGCACAACAAGCAGGCGTTCGCAGCCAACAAGCACAGATAGACAACCAAATTGCACACACCTTTGTGAGGGTTCCACTTACTGGAACTGTGCTCGAGAAGTATGTAGAACAGGGCGAATTTGTATCGGTAGGTAAACCTTTGTTTAAAATTGCCAACACTAAGAATATGTACATTCGGGCTTATATAACCTCTAAACAGCTGAAAAACGTTAGAATAGGTCAGCATGTTACGGTGTTAGCAGACTATGGTAAAGGTGAGAAAAAGAAGTATTCGGGAGTTGTTACATGGATTTCGAGCCAATCAGAATTTACTCCTAAAACCATTGTAACCGACGATGAACGAGCCGATTTGGTGTATCCTATAAAGGTAAAGTTCCTAAACGATGGCTACGCAAAGATAGGAATGTACGGCGAAATAAAGTTTTAAATATAGCAAAAATGCTAAACAGAAACTGGAATAGTGCCAAACAAAAATGCAACAAACTATGAATGCCATTGAAGTAAACAACATATCGAAACGCTACGGCAAGGTAGAGGCATTGCAAAATGTAAGTTTTTCGGTGGCAGAAGGCGAAGTTTTCGGACTGATTGGACCAGATGGTTCGGGCAAAACGTCTATGTATCGCATACTGTGTTCGCTACTTCTGCCCAGCGAAGGCACGGCAACAGTTGCAGGATACAACGTTGTTAGCCAAATGAAAGAGGTGAGAAAACTATTGGGATATATGCCCGGCAGGTTCTCACTCTACCAAGATTTAACGGTAGAAGAGAACTTAAACTTTTTTGCTACCTTATTTAATACAACCGTAGAAGAGAACTACGATGCTATAAAAAATATCTATTCGCAGATTGAACGCTTTAGAAAACGACAAGCAGGAGCACTCTCTGGTGGTATGAAACAAAAACTTGCGCTATGTTGTGCCTTAATTCATAAACCACAAATACTATTTCTTGACGAACCTACAACTGGCGTTGATCCTGTGAGCAGAAGGGAGTTTTGGGACATTTTAGCACAAATGAAAGAACGCAAAATTACGATCATTGCATCTACACCATACCTCGATGAAGTGCAAAGGTGTGAACGTGTGGCGTTTCTTTCCGAAGGTATTATAAAGGGAATGGGCACTCCTACCGAAGTGCTTACACAGTTTGAAGCTGTTTTTAACCCTCCTCGCATAGAACATAAACATTGTTACGCAACAGCAAAACAAACCGAAAACGTTATAGAAGTGGAACATTTGGTGAAGGCTTTTGGCAGTTTTCGTGCAGTAGACGATATATCGTTCACCGTAAAAAAGGGAGAAATATTTGGTTTTTTAGGGGCTAACGGAGCAGGAAAAACTACTGCTATGCACATACTAACAGGACTAAACCAACCCACAAGTGGCACTGGCAGGGTGGCAGGATATGACATTCGTACCGAATACGAACAGATAAAGCAACACATTGGGTATATGAGTCAGAGGTTTTCGCTATACGAAGACCTTACTGTTGCCGAGAATATACGTCTTTTTGCAGGTATCTATGGTATGCATAAAAAGGATATTCGCCAGAAAACCAACGAGCTTTTGCAACGCCTAAACTTCGATAAGCATCGCAATAGTTTGGTGTCTGACCTTCCATTAGGGTGGAAACAGAAGTTGGCTTTTTCGGTTAGCATCTTCCATAATCCTAGTGTTGTGTTCTTAGATGAACCAACGGGAGGTGTCGATCCTGCCACTCGCCGCCAGTTTTGGGAGCTTATTTACGAGGCTGCAGCACGGGGAATAACAGTGTTTGTTACCACTCACTATATGGACGAAGCCGAATATTGCGACCGCATCTCTATAATGGTAGATGGTAAAATTAAAGCTTTAGGAACTCCAAACGAACTGAAACGCAACTTTAATCAGCCCGATATGAACCAAGTATTCACCTATTTGGCACGACAAGCAACACGCAGTTCCGATTAGGATATAACGAAAACGCTATAGAATATATATGTAAACAAACAATGGGGTACACCTTATTATAATATATAACATAAGAAAACAAAAAGCATAACACACAATGAAGCAGTTTATTTCGTTTGTTACCAAAGAAACAAAACACATTCTACGCGATAAGCGCACCATGCTAATTCTGTTTGGTATGCCCATTGTTTTGATGCTTTTGTTTGGTTTCGCCATTACCACTGACGTAAGAAATGTGCGCACTATAGTGGTTATGAGCTATGCAAACAATGCTACACAAAAAGTGGCAGACCGTTTAGCTGCGTCCGAATACTTTAAACTTGTAAAGGTGGTGGGCACTTCCGACGAGGCAAAACAGCTTATAAGAGACCAGAAAGCAGACCTGGCGATGGTGTTTCCAGAACACTTTGGCAGAACCAAACAGCAAATTCAGTTTATTGTAGACGGCGCAGATCCAAACATGGCACAGCTTTGGACAAACTACGCAAGGATAGTTATAACCAACACAAAGGGGAGCGTGGTAAACACAAAACTACTGTATAACCCACAAATGAGGTCGGCTTACAACTTTGTTCCAGCCACTATAGGAATATTGTTAATGCTAATTTGCGCAATGATGACATCTATTTCTATTGTCCGCGAAAGAGAAAAAGGAACAATGGAAGTATTGCTTGTGTCGCCCATTCAACCAATAATGATTATAGTTGCAAAGGTTATACCCTACTTAGTGCTGGCTTTTATTATTCTTATAATCATACTACTTATGTCGGCTTTCGTGCTCGATGTTCCAATGCAGGGGTCGCTTTTCGGCATATTTCTTATCTCCACCATCTACATTCTTCTGGCTCTTGCATTTGGTTTGCTGGTTTCTAACATTGCAGAAACACAACTTGAGGCACTACTTTTATCGGCTATGGTGTTGCTTATGCCTATTCTATTGCTCTCTGGAATGATATTCCCCATAGAGTCGATGCCACGAATTTTACAATATGTATCTGCCATAATACCTACCCGATACTATACCAGTGCTATGCGAAAACTAATGATTATGGGGGTGAGTATAAAGGAGGTGTATCACGAAATAGCAATTCTTGTGGGTATGTTGGTAGTGCTTTTATCGCTCTCGTTAGCCAGATTCAATAAACGTTTAGACTGATGTGTATGACTCTAAAGTATCTTTTACAAAAAGAAATTATCCAAATTAGGCGCAATTCGTTTATTCCTCGCCTCTTAATAACGTTTCCAATAATGGTAATGTGTGTGATGCCGTGGGTAATGAATCAGGAGGTTAAAAACGTAATTGTAGATGTTGTGGACAACGACCGTACCACAAAGTCGCAACAATTGGTACACGAAATAGAAGCCAACAGATATTTTATATTTCACGGACAGCAGCCAAACTACTCGGCGGCACTTAGCAATATAGAGCAATCAACCACAGATATAGTGGTGGTTATACCCCAATACTACAGTCGCAACCTTGCTCTTGGAAAGCTGCCACAGGTGCTAATTGCGGCTAATGCTGTGAATGGAACAAAGGGTTCTATAGGTTCTGCTTATCTTTCGCAAATAGTTTCAGCCCATACAATGCCATCTACTGCAAGCATAATGTCGGCAACCAATACGCTATATCTGTACAATAAGCATTTAAATTTTAAGCTTTTTATGATACCTGCCCTATTCGCTATCATTATGATGCTTATGACGGGATATCTACCAGCACTAAACATTGTGAGCGAAAAAGAAGCTGGCACCATCGAACAAATAAATGTTACACCAGTTAATAAGTGGGTGTTTATTCTGGCAAAGCTTATTCCTTATTGGGCGATAGCTATGTTTGTTGTTACCATTTGCCTACTTCTGGCATGGGTGGTGTATGGCATTACGCCTGTAGGAAACATAGCTCTAATATACCTACTGTCGCTTTTGTTGTCGCTTTTCTTTTCGTCTTTCGGACTAATAATATCCAATTATTCAGACAATATGCAGCAATCTATACTCATAATGTGGTTCTTCGTGGTTATACTCATACAGCTTTCGGGGCTCTTCACCCCATCTCGCTCTATGCCATCAGTAGTTTATATCACCACATATATAAATCCTGTAAGGTACTTTATTGATGCTATGCGCACTGTATTTATACGTGGGGGGAACTTCAATAGCATTGCACACCAAGTGTTAGCCCTTGCTTTAATTGGATTGTTTATGGGCACATGGGCAGTAATGAGCTATAAGAAGAACCGTTAAACTATGAGAAAACTATTGCCTATAGCCACACAACACTACCCAAAGGCACCATTTTTACCCTATCTTTTTCACATCGTCCTCAAACGAACTGTGGTTGATGGCACGAGCTTTGAGCTTCGACCGATAAGTATAAACAGTGGTAAGACTGGCACGAAGAATAGACGAGATACGTGCATTGTCGGTAATTCCCAATCGAATAAGGGCAAGAATACGTAGTTCGGTGGTTAAACGCTCATCGCCTTTTGGCTCTATCCGTGCATCGTTGCGTAGCAATTGGTTTACACCAGCTACGAAATTAGGATATATATTTAAGAAAGCTGTATCGAAATTTATATAGTATTCGCTCGTAGCAACCTGTGTAAACGAATTGTTTTTCAGCTCTGTATAGAGTTCGTCCATACGCTTTTCGCGCGCCAAACGGTTGTAAATTCGGCGTTTCTCTTCGGCTTGGTCTATCAAATTCGACGCTAATTCTAAGAAACGAGTTATATATTCTTCTCTAATATTATTGGCTTCGCAAAGTTGAGCATTCACTTTGCTCAAGTCGTCTACGGCATTATTCAACTGCTTATTCATTAAAACCATTTGCACATGTGTCTTTCTGTAACGGCGAAGATATCTCCAGATAAAGAAAACAGCCACAATCAATGCAATGGCAACTACACTAACGGCAACCAAAAGACCAAAAATATGCATACGTTGGGTGTGTTGTTGCACTATGTAAGCCGAAAAAATGCGTGGCAAGATATGGGCATTCTGAATGTTTCGCAGGCGTGTTCCATAGAAATTAGCATCTTCTATAGAAACATTCATATAGTTATAAGCTCGCTCTACGTCGCCTTGATCGAACAATTCGTCTGCTAAAAGGCGCAAAGAGTTATTTTCTTTCGACGACGAATAAACATCGCTAATTGCACTTTGCACCAAATAATATAGCCGTTTGGTAGAATTTCCAAGCTTACCATAGAGTTCTGCCAAATCGAAACATACCATAGCATATTCGTGGTTGGTTCTTCTCCATCGTTTCAGATAGTTTTCTAATATGCCGATAGCCTTTTCTGTATGTCCTCTTTCGCTTAGTTCGGTCATTTCTGCACGCACATACGCATACGTATCTTTATACGGACTAGCCAAAATAAGTCGCCTATAATATTCTACTCTGCCCTCGTACGAAGCGTGCAACTGTGTTCCTGCTGTGTATTCTGCCAACAACGACATTAGCAAATACCATTCGTCGTGAAATGCTTGAGTAAGTTGAGCGTCTAAAGTAGATACCTTTATACTATCTAACAAGTCGCGCGACTCCACAAAAAAGGCTGCCAGTGTATGCACATGCACCTTTTTGAGTTGTGCTTCTGCCAAATACTTCTCATTCCGCATACGTTTTGCATACAAAATAGTACGGTTGGCGTAAACCAAAGCAGAGTCGAACCGAAAGGCTTCATACTCATTGTAGAGCTGCATACATATTTCGTAGCGTTGCCTATCGGTAAGATGTGGAGTAGAAAGGCGCTGCCGTATATCGTTTATTCGCGCTACCTTTTTAGCAGTTATAGCCTTACTATGTTGAATAAGATTGTCTAATTCATCGTATTCGGTAGCTGCCATTGTTGCAGAACTATGCAACAATGCAAAGAAAAATAATAAACACCAACATAAAAACGTGGCTTTGTTTTTTTGGAGGTCTTGTCGTATCATTATGTAATTACCGTAATTCGGACACACAAAGGTATGTATAAATATTGAGAAGTGCAAGTTTTACATAAAAAAAGTGTACCGTTAGAGCATCTCGCCCTTGGTACACCTTACGTTTAGTTACGTTTTGATTGAGAGTGTTCATTCCTGCAGCTACTCTGCAAGTCTCTAATCATTGTTTCCTGAAACATCATTTTTCCACCTTAAATTAACGCTATTTCATTTCACTGCCTCACGGCATACTTTTGTTAAATCTGATGCAAAGATAGTCAATATAATCGTTGATGCGATATGTTGCAAACATAAATCTAAATCAATATAAATAACATCTAAATTATATCTCATTATTTATCAATTACTTATATACTTTTATAGACTTATAATATAGGCAAAAAATCTAAACGTTTTCGCAATAAACAAAGTATAAAAGGAAACAAATCAAGGTATAAAAGCAGCTAAAACAGAGCAGAATTCATAAATTAAAACAAAACAAAAGGAGAAAAGTAAGATATTTGTCGTCTTATTTGCAAAAACAATACCCTCTTTTTTACACTCCAAAACAGTGTTTTTGGAAACGTACAAACTACATATACCATCAAGCATTATGTAAAAGAGAGGGTAAAATTCGTAGTATTTCTCACAACACATTATGCTATTATATATATAATAAGGTGTAACAAAATAGGTTTGTATGCCGAACAGTGGTCTTGCAAAAATACTTTTGTACACACAAAAAACCGCAAAGAAGCCACAATACACACAATAAAATGGTGTAAGATACTATTTCTATAAATATTTTTCTATACCTTTGCAGTCAAAAATAACACTCAATGAAATTATGAGAAGTATAAAAACAGTTTTGCACACAGCACTATTTCTATTGTTTGTACTAACGTTTGCATCGTGCATAAAAAACGAAGCACTGAATCAAGAGGCTGATATTGTTGCTGCAAAGGTAAGCAACGACGAACTATTGATACGCAAACCGCTAATTACAAACAACGAAGTGAAGTTCTTTGTAAATGGTGGCAGCGATCTTACACAATTGGCGCCACAGTTCGAACTTACTCCAGGAGCAACCATTGAACCGGCAAGCGGAACCGTTCGCAACTTCTTAACGCCTCAAACCTACACTGTTACATCTGAAGATGGGCAATGGAAAAAACAATATAAGGTATCTTTCGTTAGCAACGATGTGGCTACTGAATATCATTTTGAGAACATTAGATGGCATAAAGCCAAACGGTCGTGGGACGACGAAGTGGAAAGTAACTTCTTCCACATATTCTATGAGCTATTAGCACCAAAAGATACAATGGATTGGGGCAGTGGAAATGCTGGCTTCTTAATAGTCAATCAAGATGCTAAAGCAGAGGAATACCCTACCAGTCAAGCTGATGGCGGCGTTGTTGGTAAGTGTGCTAAGCTGCAAACAGTAAGCACAGGAAGCTTTGGTAAAATGATGAATGCGCCTATTGCAGCAGGAAACTTGTTTACTGGCTCATTCCAAATAGACATTACAAACCCCGCAAAATCGACACGCTTCGGACTTCCTTTCCGCAAAATGCCTACTCGATTGGCTGGCTACTACAAGTATAAGGCTGGAGAAACATATACCGATAAGTTTAGTAAAGTGGTAGAAGGAAAGCACGACGACTTCGCTATTTATGCTGTGCTTTACGAGGTTACACCACAAGTGCCCTATTTAGATGGCACAAATTCGTTGTCGAACGAAAACATTGTGCTGAAAGCTGAACTTGATAATCGTAAAGAAACCGATGTGTGGACACATTTTGCCATAGACTTTAAGCCTGTAGATGGACGAAAAATAGATGCAAAGAAGTTGGCAGAAGGCAAATACAATTTAGCAATAATTATGTCGTCGAGCAAAGATGGGGCTATTTTCAACGGTGCAATAGGCAGCACTCTCTATGTAGACGAAATGGAACTCTACTACAAATAAACCTATATAGCAAAAAGAAGAAAATGAAAACAACAAATATAATCGCAAGAATGGCAGCAGCTACCCTACTTCTATGTGTTGCCATAACCACATGGGCACAACAAGAAAAAAACTCCGACTGGGAATTTGAAGTGCGGGCTGGCGTGAATATAGGTGGAGCATCGCCACTTTCCATGCCACGCGAAATAAGAAAAATAAACAGTTATAGCCCACGATTGAATGCCTCTATAGAAGGTGTAGCCACAAAATGGATAGGCGAAGACCATAAATGGGGAATTTCGGCAGGACTGAAATTCGAACAAAAGGGTATGATAACGGGTGCCACTACAAAGGGTTACAGTATGGAGATAGTGAACAATGGCGAACGAGTATCTGGATTTTGGACAGGCTATGTAAAAACTCGCTACAACAGCACCTTCCTTTCCGTTCCCGTAATGGGCAACTATCGCATTGGAAATAAGTGGAAAGTGCGCGCCGGACTGTTTGCTTCGTTCCGATTAGATGGCGAATTTAACGGAGAAGTTAGTAATGGCTATCTACGAGAGGGGTCGCCAGTAGGCGAAAAACTAATATATGAGAATGGAAAAACAGCCCCATACGACTTCTCATCGCACCTTAATCATTTCCATTGGGGTGCACAAATAGGAGGCTCTTGGCAGGCTTTCAACCACTTTACACTGAACGCCGACCTTATATGGGCTATGAATAATATATTTGAAAGCAACTTTAAAACCATCAGTTTCAATATGTATCCTATATATCTGAACGTTGGTTTTGGCTACACATTCTAAACTATAAAAAGACAATATAGCAACTGTTTAACGCCACATACAAACATTTTGCAAAGCATAAAGCCAATATATTATGTGCAGTATGCTAACAAAGTGTCAGCACAAAGTAAGAATGCAACAAAACAAGTGGTACGATTTTTACGTTCTCACACAAAATGTGTTACACCAAAACACACCAAAAGAAATATAAAGAACATTATAAAATCGTACTTCGCAACATATTTGTCTGGTTTCCCTACAACTATTTAGGATTTTCCCGATAACCATTTCATATTTTACTACTATCTTTGCACATAGTAAAAAATCACCTACGGGTATAAAACAAGAAAGGAAAAATCTATGAGACAGACAAGTTTAAACAACCTACGCAGCTGTGTTATATTGCTTTTTGTGGCGTTTACAATTGTAACAAGCGCACAAACCACACAAAAAAATACCAAACTTTATTCGTATAATCGTAACGGTGTGTACTATCAAAGACAACCTATAGTAGACGCCGACTATCGTTCGTTTGTAGATTTAGGCTTTGGTTATGCCAAAGACCGATACAACGTATACTACTTAGGGCGCATATTGCCGTATGTAGATCCTATGACATTCAGCCTTAAAATAGCTCAGCCCTATCCAGGAGACTATCCAACAGACGAAGATATATACGACAACGACGATTACTACCGCTATCGCATAACATCGAATGCAGTGCTGTTTCGTGGAAAAAAAATTAGCGATTCTCCACGAACCTTTAAAGATTTGGGCTGGGGATATGGCAAAGATGCCTACGATGTATACTATATGGGACGAAAAATGGAAGGCGTATTCTCTAACACCTTTAAAGTATTGGAAGATGGCTATGCAGAAGACTCGTTCGACACATATTATAGAGGTAAGAAAGTAAAATAAAAGTTACACAAAACATATAGCAAGCACACAAGTGGACTATTGTTTTAAAAACCATAGACGGCAAATATTATGAAACAAAGCCACAGTTGTGTTCATAAATAGCGCAAAATAGCCTTATTCTATGAAAAAATCAATCAGAAAACTTGTGCGGACAGAAAATAAATAGTACCTTTGCACCGCATTTGAAAGAATGCTTGGCAACTCTTAAACAGAGCCCTGACTGGAAGGATGGGTGAGTGGCTGAAACCACCAGTTTGCTAAACTGACGTGCGGGTTACCGTACCGGGGGTTCGAATCCCCCTCCTTCCGCAACCCTACGGGGACAAATCGACAATAAGAAGGTCGGTTCATCTAACGGTTAGGATACAAGATTCTCAATCTTGGCATACGAGTTCGATTCTCGTACCGACTACAAAGAAAGCTTATAAGCAACCCGCTTATAAGCTTTTTTTGTATACATAATAGGGGGTCAGTCCTAAAATGGGTCAGTCCTAAAACGGGTTTTGAATTAGCATGGTTTAGATTTTATAAAATATGTTGTTGCAGATCGTAACTTAACATTCGTTAATCTTGTCAGAGTTATGAATCTTTTTGTTTACCTTTGTCAAAGGTAAATAATTATATATTTATGAGATATACGCAAGAAAACTTTCAAGAGTGGATATTCTTTATCTCTGATAAGATGGAATACTTCACTGGAACTTTTGCCAAGGAACATGGTTTAGTATTAGATTATAGTAAGAAGTCGTTAGATGATTTAGAAAGATGGATTCTTGATAATTTTAATGACCATAACGATTTAATAGCGCAAAAAGAATTGTTAGACCATCTAACCATTTATATTGGACAAACTTTCAAAAAATATATTGGTGGCAAATGGTTTATTGACTTAGAAAACAAGAAAAATGCATATTATAGTATGCCTGTTCTAACTGATGAAACCTATAGAGGTGTGACATATGTTTCCCCAATGACCTTTGCAACAGCTTGTATTAGTAGGAATAAAGGAAATTACATCAGTAAGATC
>ENA-OWLC01000356-OWLC01000356.1-metagenome-genome-assembly--contig:-NODE-356-length-12212-cov-3.577774_pt1 | contig 12212 bp, 8 predicted proteins | sample MGYA00245344_ERZ651092 | MGnify/ENA primary metagenome ERZ651092 (study PRJEB26857, sample SAMEA4031755) | metagenome | biome: human; feature: oral; material: saliva | place: Philippines | collected 2014 | study... | reverse complement strand
ACACTTTGGTAAAACAAAAACAAATAAACGGAATATTAAAAATGGGTACACTATATCATCACTATTAAGTATTGATTCTGTGGTTTTTACCGTTTCGTACAAAAAAAATACTATAAAGTAGGTAAAAAGAGCATTTTCTTTAAAAATAAAATCACGAAAAATAAGTATTGTGTAAAGCATTCTTTCTTCCTAACTTTGCACTGCTTAGATAAGCAAAACAATAAAATTCAAATTTAATATAAACATAAAATAACAACAATAAAAGAATGAAGACAAAGTTTTTTGCGGCTCTTTGCTTTGCTGCCGCCCTGTTTACATCGTGCAGTAAAGATAATAACGATGAGCCAAAAGTTAAGCCTACACCAGAGACAGCACAGATTAAGCATTTCGAAACACTTATGCCTGGCTACGATTCGTGGGTTTATGTAGACCTCGAAACTGGTAAATACGAACAACAAGAAGAACTTGGCGCACGCGAATATCGCAAATACAACACAATGACAGACTACGAAGTGGTGAAGACAGAACCTGCAAAAGGTAGCGAGAAAGACCTACCAAAGAAGTGGGATTTAGCCTTCCATATTACCGATGTTCGTACCAATGACGGTGCAGTATTGATGACCGACCAAACCAATATTAGTAGTATTAAAACACTTCCACAAGGCGATTATGTTGCAGATGTACCAAGCGAGATATTCGTAGAGTTGGGTGCTATGAAAGCAGGCGGCCTTATGGTAGTGTCAAAAACTATGTTAAACAAAGAAATGGCTAAGTGGGCGAAGAGCACTGGCATGGGTAAACCAAAGATAATTAGCGACAAAGTGTTTGCCGTTAAGTTTAAAAATGGTAACGAAGCCCTTATTTTATTCAAAGATTACTTAGACGCTACTGGCAAGAAAAAGGCTGTAAGCTTCGACTATAAGTTTATAAAGAAAGCATAACAGAGGCAAACTCTTTTATGCTAAACCATAGCACGGGCGATAAACATAGTGGCAGAAGCATTGCCAATGTTTATCGCTTGGAACGTGGTTAGCTGTAATCTACACCTTATTATATATAGGTTCACATGCCTGTCGTTCCCCTTCGGGAGAGCGATAAGGTGTACTTTATACCAAAATTACATAGAAACAAATTCATCAAAGCTTCTGTAAAATGAAGAAACTATTACTTATTCTCACACTCTTAACAACAACCTTCGCTACTATTTGTGCCGACAACGTTACACCAGAAAAAGGTTATCAGCTATCGGGAACGGTGGTTGATGTAGACTCTGACGAGCCTTTGGCAGGCGCAGTGCTAAAGGTTGAGGGCACCAATATAGTGGCAGGCACCAACAGTAAAGGCGAATTTACACTTGTTTTTGGTGCCAATAAGGTTTACACAGTACGCATTTCGTGTATGGGTTACGCCCCCCGCACAATACAAGTTCCGGCAGTTGGACACCCCACACTCAAAATAAAGATGATTCCAACCAACTCCAATTTAGAGGAAGTAGTGGTTACTGGTTCACGAAGCGAGCGACCTTTGAAAGACGTTCCCGTAATTACACGCGTCATTTCGCAGGACGAAATAAAAACAGTAAACCCAGTAGACCTAAACACTCTCTTGGAATATACATTGCCGGGTATACAGTTTTACTACAACAGTATGAGCCAAACCACAAGCATTAACTATCAAGGAATGGACAGCAAATCGGTGCTTTTCTTGGTAGATGGGGAACGAATAAGTGGCGAAGGCTCCGATCATAACATCGATTTCAGCCGTATCAACGTCGATAACATAGAGCGAATAGAAGTGGTAAGGGGGGCAGCATCTACCCTTTACGATAGTCGTGCCATCGGCGGAGTAATAAATATCATCACAAAAAAGAGTTCTCGCCCACTAAATGTACAGCTAAGCTCACGCTATGCAGGCGTTAACGGACAGAACTATGGTGTTCAAGTGGGCATAAACCGTAGCCGACTAAATTCGCAAACATCGTTCGGGTTCCGCAATCGTAGCACTTATTGGGTGAAAGACAAGGAAGGAAAAACCGTAGAACGTATTGCCCCAGATGGTAAAGCCATTGAAGAAAGAAGCGAACCACGCGATTTGCCCGTGTACGGATATAAGATTTGGGACGTAGGACAACGCTTTAGCTATAGATTTACCGACCAGTTTACAGGCGAAGTCTTTGGTTCTTTCTATGCAAACATACGTCCAACCTATCAAGGACGCCGCTATCATCAACGCTACGAAGACCTTGTTTTAGGTGCAAAAGGCAACTGGCAAATGAATAAAAACAACGGTTTCGCATTCTCGTATACCTTCGATAACTACGCCAAAAAAGACGATTACAACCTTGTTAAGCTGGTAGAAAAAGTGTACAACAACATTAACCACAGCGCACGCCTATACTATACGGGCACATTCGGACAGCATACATTCAACGCCGGAGTGGAAGCCGTACACGAAAGTCTACGCCATTACATGATGAAAGATACTGGTATGGTGAGTAGAACACAGTTCTCGCTCTGCGTTCAGGAGGATTGGAAAATCAATAATGCACTAAACATAGTGGTAGGACTACGTGGCGACAAAAGTCCAAACTATTCTTTCCACATCACACCTAAGGTTTCGGCTCTCTACAGACCACTTTCGTTCTTAACATTTCGTGCTGGCTATTCGCAAGGATACCGCATTCCCAGCCTCAAAGAGCTGTATCAGGAGTTCAATATGGCAGGTATGATTACTATATATGGTAATAAAGACCTGAAACCAGAGCATGGAAGCCAACTCTCTGCATCGGTAGAATACGACCGTAACGGGCTTAACCTGTCGCTATCGGCATACCACAACCGTTTCAAAAACAAAATAACATACGAGTATTTGGCACCCGGTGTAAACTACGATATGCGTTATATCAACTCCGATAACGTAAAAACAACAGGCATAGAGGCTACTGTTAATTACAGAATGCTATGCGGCTTGAGCTTTATGGGGGCTTATACGTATATAAACGACTACAATGTAAAAGACGGATACAACCGTTCGTGGATACGTCCACACTCTGCTAAGTTCAACGTAACCTATAAACGGAAGTTCGGAAAAACCACCGAATCTATTGCACTCAATAGCCAATGGATGTCGCGAATAACACGTTACGCTTACGATTCAGACGCAAAGGCATACGTTCGCTACGTTTACGACCCACGAACAATATGTTCGCTCAACCTGCGGTCTGAACTTCCACGTGGTATAAACCTTGGTTTTATGATAGACAACCTATTTAATTATCACGATAAAGCGTCCGACTCTGATGTGCAACTACCACTCAACGGCATTAGCTACGTGCTTACAGTAGGTATAAACCTGTCCGACTTGTTCGGGAAATAATATCTTTCACATTATTATATATACTGTGCTACACAACTATAATGTATTGCTTACACAGCAACAACACCCTCTCACTATGGCGACAACCTTTTATCGCCATAGTGATAATGCGTTATATCCATAGATATAATGTGTTGTATCCATAGATGTAATGCGTTGTATCCATAGATATAACATACTTACACCATAGTGTTAGAACTGTAAAGCCATAGCAACAAAGATAGTTTGGCACACAGCAAACAAACAATATTAAACAGCTAAACCATTCATAAAGAAATAAAAAACGAACAGAATGAAGAAACAAAAAATAATAATCGGCGCCGTTATAGCACTGCTACTGCTTATTGGTTTCGGCGTTTGGAACAAGTGGATGTCCACTACTCGGATAGCATTCATAAACTATCAAACCATAACACTGGGGCAAATTGGTCGTGCAAACGATAATCCGCTCATCAAAATAGAGAGTCTTGACGCTGACGACATAGCCAAAGCCGATGGCTACGATATGGTTTTTGTGCAGGCAATGGGCTTACGGCTAACCGAAGAACAACGTGCTGAGCTTGAAAAAGCTATGAAAAACGGAACGCCAGTGGTGAGTACGCTCATAACAAATCCCGATAACGATTTCTGTTCGGTAGACACTGCCAATGCCAATCGTATGAAAGCGTATATCGACAACGGCGGTCGCGAAAACTATCACAACCTTCTTAGCTATGTAAGAAAGTACATAGACAAAAAAATTATCTATGCTTCTGAACCCGGAAAGGTGGTAGAACGTGTTTACGGACTACTCTATCACGCCGACCCAAACCGTCCCGACGACGAGGATAAACAGTTTAATTCGTTGGCAGAATATAACAAATTCCTAAAAGAAAAAGGACTTTGGAAAGCCAATGCACCCGCTATCATCATAACAGGAAGTATGGGCGAGCCTAAAGAACTAATAGCAGAGTTAGAGAAAACTGGCAATATGGTGTATCCAGTGAACTCTATTCAGCAGTTTGTAGAGGCACATCACGCCGACAGCATTAAGGTTTCAGCCATCATTAATATGGCGCACGGACGCTTAGGCGATGCTTTCGTAGACTATTTGAAGCGTGTTGATGTTCCATTATTCGCTCCGCTGAACGTAAATCAGCAGGAAAAGAAGTGGGAAAACGACAAGATGGGTATGAGCGGAGGCTTCCTTTCGCAGAGCATAGTTACTCCAGAGATTGACGGAGCCATACGTCCGTATGCCCTTTTCGCACATTATGTAGGCAAAGACGACCTTGAATACGTTGCTGCAATGCCCGAACGGCTCGGCTCTTTCGTGCAAACTGTAAACAACTACATAGCTTTAAAGCACAAGCCAAATAGCCAAAAGCGAGTTGCCATATACTATTATAAAGGTCCGGGACAGAACGCTTTAACCGCAGGAGGTATGGAAGTGGGACCTTCGCTCTACAATTTGCTGGTGCGTTTAAAGCACGAAGGCTACAACGTAGCGGGCTTACCCGATTCGCCAGAGGGCTTAATGCAAGCCATACAAAGGCAAGGTGCAGTGTTCAACCTATATGCTAAAGGAGCGTTCGACGACTTTATGAAGAACGGAAAACCAGCTCTTGTAACCAAAAACGAATACGAAAGTTGGGTGAAAAAGACACTCCGACCAGAGAAATACGAGGAAGTGGTGAAGGCAAACGGCGAGTTTCCAGGCGAATATATGTCTACTCCCGATGGAAAACTAGCTGTTGCACGTGTTCAGTTCGGTAATATTGTGTTGCTTCCACAGAACGCTGCAGGCTCAGGAACCAATGCATTCCAAATTGTTCACGGCACGAATGCAGCACCACCACATACATATATTGCTTCGTATTTGTGGACACAATATGCCTTTAAAGCCGATGTGCTGATACATTTTGGCACACACGGCAGTCTCGAATTTACTCCAAAGAAGCAGTCTGCCCTAAGTAATCTCGACTGGCCAGACCGTTTAGTGGGCACACTACCACACTTCTACCTTTACACTATCGGCAATGTTGGCGAAGGACTAATAGCCAAACGCCGTTCGTATGCCGGACTACAGTCGTATCTTACACCACCTTTCATGGAGAGCGGAATGCGTGGAGCTTATGCCGAACTGACCTCTAAACTGAAACTTTACAACCAGAACATTGGCAAAAACAAGGCCTTGTTGCAGCAAACATCGCTTGCCATAAAAGCCATGGTGGTGCGTTTGGGCTTCCATCGCGACCTTGGTTTGGACAGCATACTTACCCGTCCGTACACGGAAGAGGAGATAACGCGCATCGATAACTTTGCCGAGGAACTCTCAAACGAGAAGATTACGGGACAGCTTTATACTTTAGGCGTGCCTTACGAGCCTGCACGCATCAACAGTAGTGTGCTTGAAATGTGCACAGACCCCGTAGCTTACTCGCTGTTTACGCTCGATAAGGTACGCAAGAAAGCCACCGAAGCCTTGCTGAAACACCGTTCAGAGTTCAACAGCCGCTACCTTTACCCTGCCAAAGCATTGGTTCAGTCGCTCATAAACAGTTCGGCAGAAGTGTCAGACGCCTTTGTCTGCAAGGTAGGACACCTGTCTCCAGCTGACCTTCAGCGTGCCCACAAGATATACGAAGACCTTACTGCCCCATCGGACATGATGAAAATGATGATGGGAATGGGCTCTATGGGCAAGAAAGGCAAGGGCGGCAAAGGTATGCCAATGGGCATGGGAATGCCAAAAGGTATGGGCAAGATGCCTCCAGGAATGGGCAAAGGAATGCCGAAAGGCAAGCCAATGCACGCCAAACAAGGGGGTATGCCACCAATGGGACACCCTGGAAAGATGCCAACAGGTATGGGAAAGAAACCTGAAACCATGGGCGGACACCCCACAACAAAGGGCAAAACAATGCCACAGATGGGCAAAACAATGGGCGGAAAGGCTATGCAAGGAATGCCTAAGAAGGGAATGGCAGGCATGGCAGCCATGATGAAAGACAAGAAGAAGTCGTATTCTAAAGAAGAAAAAGACTTTGCGTTCGCTGTAAGAGAGCTTGAACGAACCCTCAAAAATATTGCAAAGTACAAGCAATACCTTCTTATGAGTCCGCAAAACGAGCTCGAAAGCATTATCAACGCCATGAATGGAGGCTACACAGCCCCCTCTCCCGGCGGCGACCCTATAGTTAATCCGAACACATTGCCTACCGGACGCAACCTGTTTGGCATAAATGCAGAGTCTACACCAAGCGAAGCTGCATGGGAAAAGGGCAAGCAGTTGGCACAGAACACCATCGATTTGTACAAGCAACGCCACAATGGCGCACTGCCACACAAGGTAAGTTACACGCTGTGGAGTGGTGAATTTATAGAAACCGAGGGTGCTACCATCGCCCAAGTGCTATACATGCTGGGTGTAGAACCCATACGCGACTCGTTCGGAAGGGTAAGCGACCTACGCTTAATCCCATCTAAAGAGTTGGGACGAAAGCGTATTGACGTTGTAGTACAGACCTCCGGACAGCTCAGAGACCTTGCTGCATCGCGTCTTTTCCTAATTAATAAGGCGGTGGAGATGGCTGCCAACGCCAAAGACGACGTTTTTGAGAACGAAGTTTCTATTGGTGTGAAAACCGCAGAACGCCATCTTACAGAGAAAGGAGTATCGCCCAAGGAGGCACGCAAGATGGCTTCGCAACGCATCTTCGGAGGTATGAACGGCAATTATGGCACCGGCATACAGGCAATGGTTATGAGTGGCGACCGCTGGGAGAAGCGAGAGGACATCGCAAACACCTATATTAACAACATGGGAACCTTCTATGGCAGCGAGAAAGACTGGGAACAGTATAACAAATATGCCTTCGAGGCTGCTCTAACGCGTACCGATGTGGTGGTGCAACCACGCCAAAGCAACACGTGGGGGGCATTAAGCTTAGACCATGTATATGAGTTTATGGGTGGATTGAACCTTGCTGTACGGCAAGTAACGGGCAAAGACCCCGATGCTTACCTAAGCGATTATCGCAATACACATAACGTTCGCATGCAAGAAGTGAAGGAAGCCATAGGCGTAGAGAGCCGTACCACCATTCTAAACCCTGTATATATAAAGGAAAAAATGAAGGGTGGAGCAAGCGCAGCCGGTGGTTTTGCAGAGATTGTAGAGAATACTTACGGCTGGAATGTTATGAAACCGAAGGCGATAGACAAAGAATTGTGGGACGATATATACCGTGTGTACGTGCAAGACAAGTACAAACTGGGCACAAAAACATTCTTTGAACAGAAAAATCCGGCTGCCTTGCAACAGATTACTGCCGTTATGCTCGAAACAGTGCGCAAGGGAATGTGGAAAGCAACGCCTCAACAGGTTGCCGACATTGCCAAGTTGCATGTAGAGTTGGTTAAGAAATACAAGCCGTCAGGCTCTGCCTTCGTTACCGACAATGCCAAATTGCGCAAGTTCATAGCCTCTAAGGTTACACCAAACGAGGGCAAAGTCTATCAGCAACAGATAGAACAGGTACGCAATTCGGCTGCCAATGCCGACAAGGGTACAGTCATGAAACGCGAAGACATGTCGCAAAAGGTAGAAAAACATTCACCGCTGCTCAGCAGGAGCATCGTTATTGGTGGTGCAGTGTTGCTCTTTGTAGCTTTAGTAGTATTCATTGTGCGCCGCCGTCGTAATACGAATGCAGAATAAATGAATAATGGAAACCATAGTATACATACTATTTATGCTTGTCTGTTTCAGCTTTTTGCTGAAACAGACTTTCGTAAATACTTTGCAACTTAGTATTACTGCGGTGGCTGCAATGGTTTTTACGGGCTTCGCCTGGCACGTTGCCATCTTGCAATCGTCCACAGAAATAGCTGCATGGCTGGCAAATACAAACTTGGTTCGCGATATTTCTGTGGTGCTAAACATAGACGTTCTCTTGTCTATGGCATTCTGCTTGCTGGCTGCAAACATCAAAATTGGAGAACACGTAGGGCGCAAAGCTCGCTGGCTATATGCCTTTTTACGGTTCTTTCCTGGCATTATGATTGTGCCAACTCTATTTGCTTTGCTTGTTGAAACCATATTTATGTTTCCGGGCGAAGACTTCTCGCTCATTGCTTGGACGCTTGGCGGTGTGTTCTGTGGGGCTATTTTGCTGCTCACATATACCATAAAGCGGTTGCTTCCCGAAACTTTCTTACGCTTAGAACTGCTTTTTCTCTGCAATTTGCTCATTGCTTTGGTGGGCATAGTGGCTACAGTGAATGGCAAAACTGCCGTTGTGGGAACCGACAGCACAAACTTTGGTGCCCTCGCAGGTACACTTGCTTTGGTTGTTGTGGTTGGCATTGTGGGAATGTTGTGGCAACGTTGGCACACCAAACGACAAATGAAACAGTTAGAATAACACACACACGTTGCACAAAAAACATTTAGGCGCAACACATAATAAATAAGAATATAAAACAATAATACATTATGAACTACATTACAGACATACTCTACTGGATTTCTTCAGGACTTCTTGTACCCGTAGTCCTACTTCTCATTTTCTTCTTTTTGCGGTCGTTGTTGCTCTTGGGCGGCTTCTTCAGTCAGTATCTCACTATGCGCAAGAGTGGCATAATGCTACAAAAAGAGGTAAAACAACTCTCTTCCAACAACCTTTCTACACTTGCAGAACGACTACCAAAAGGCAAATTGCCCGTTGTAACCTGCATTTCTAAAATGTTAGAAAACCGTAACAGTCCTGCAAAAGTTACCTTTTTGCTCGACGAATACGAGTGTATGGTGGAGCGAGAGCTTGAAACGCCAAAGATGTTTACTAAAATGGGACCAATGTTAGGACTTATGGGCACGCTCATTCCTATGGGTCCGGCTCTCGTTGGCTTATCTTCTGGCGACATTGCGTCTATGGCTTACAACATGCAAGTGGCATTTGCAACCACCGTAATAGGCTTGTTTGCTGGCGGAATAGGCTTTGTAGTAAAGGCAGTTAAGCAGCGTTGGTATCGCAGAGATATGGGAATGCTTAACTATATTGCCGATATGTTAGACGAAAACCGCGACAAACAACTATGAGAAGACGACAAATTAAATTTGAACACGACGAGGACGACGACCCAATGAGTGTTGTTAGCAACCTCTTCGATGCTGCAATGGTGTTTGCGGTGGCACTTATGGTGGCGCTTGTTACCCACTATAAGATGACAGAAATGTTTAGTACGGAGAACTTTACCGTGGTAAAGAATCCGGGAAAGCAGAATATGGAGATTATTTCGAAGAAAGGAAAGCAGATAGAACGCTACACTCCATCGAAAAATCAGGACGCTAAATCGAGCAATAAAGGTAAGCGTGTGGGCACAGCCTACCAGCTTGAGAATGGCGAAATTATATATATTCCAGACGAATAACCACACTGGCAACACACACAACAATATTGTTGTTTTTTAAAAACCCCCTTTTTGCAATGCAAAAGTATGGTTTTTGGCGTTCAAAAACCACCTTTTTGTAATGCAAAAAGGGGGTTTTTACGTATAGCAAAATATCCAGCATACACCGCACAAAACATTTATTGTGTGCAAAATGTATATCAGCGAACACACCGCAATATCCATTTTTTGCGCAAATATATTGCAACGTGCATTCCGCAAGGCGTAGGGGCAGATTCATCGCACCCATTTTACAATCCAAACCAAATGGTTTTAATGTAGCGAAATGATGCGAAACGCAACGCCATTTCGTGATTATTCGGGCACACAGCCACCATAAATAGGCAAAAACATCTACGAAACAAAGCTATCAAAAAGAGGAAACGAATATAGCTAAGTTATTGTTTTTTAACTAATCGGATTTGCAATTACAAAAAAAAAATAGTTTCTTTGCCATTCAATAAAGTATTTTTTTAACAATACAGAAACAGCACTCGACACACTAAGTGCACGTTGGTTGAAAACAAACACCAAACGAAGGTATATTGAAAAGACATTCCAAGCAAAGCCAATAAGCCGAGCAAAAACTGCAAAAGCAGTAATAAAACAAAGGAATATAACAACTGAAGAATTTTAGAAGAGCTATAACTTTATGAGAAAATTTCTACTTTTGATGATTGCAACATGCTGTTTAACAACAACAATGTATGCACAAGACAATTGGAAAATGAGGGTAACAATGAAGTCGGGAGAGGTTAAAGACTTCCCTTGCAGCGATGTTAAAGACGTAACCTTCAGCAATACGAATAGCAATAGCTACCATGCCGATGTGGCTGTAACTAACACTTACAACATATATTACGGCTCTGTGTCCGACGAATTGGCAGCTTACACCCTACACCTTTGCGATGGAAAGCTGTCGAAAGGTGGCTTACCAACCGAGATTAATAAGCACGATATAAGGGTAACTATACTTGCTAAGCCTTCGTTAAACCCAAATAGCGCAGCCTTAACAAGCGGAAACTATACGCTTGTAGATAATACTGACGAGGCTGGAGTGTACCACAAACAAAGCGTTTACATAGAAACTAATAAGCTGAATGCCAACGGACAGGTGGACGGTTTCCTAGATTCGCTTACCGTTTGCAACCTTAAGGTGGAACAACGACCTAACGGAACATACAACTTGCTACTGGAAGGCGAACTAAAAGAACACGGAAAAATACGCTTTACATACGATGGCAAGCTCGATTTTGTAAACAAAGACCCTGACACAGGCTACCAAAGCATTACAGAAAATGTAGACTTTAAACCAAAAAGTATGTCGGGACGATATGTAAGAGCTACCGATTCGTATTGCGATTACTCCATTACTTTCTTGAATTGTGAGACCGATGCAGAGGGATTTATAGTAGGAGCAGGCGAGTATTTGAACCTTGTGCTACTCACAGAATATAAAGTTCCAATGGACATAAACACTATTGTGGGCACCTACAGCGTAGTTATGCCAGTTACAGGAGCTGTTTACGAACAAGGAAAATTCATTGGAGGCACTATGTTTAAGCGTGGAAACACCACCTATCCAGTGGGTTCGTACTACAAAGAGTTTGACGGACAGGGCGGCGAAGCATTCGGATTGTTCAACGGAGGCACTATAACCGTTACACAAAACAATGGCGATATCACTTTCAAAGGCAACTGGACTACACCCGAAGGCAAGAATGTGAAGATGGACTACACGGCAAATGTTAGCAACATTATAGACCAATCGCAACAGCAAACAAGTGCTAACGCCAACCAGAAAACAAACATTGGTAAAGCCAACAATACCAAAACAACACTGCGCACCAACATTAACGATGTGCAAAATGCTGGCAACAGTATATTGATGATTAAGAATTAAACCTAACTTCGAGCTTCTGCTATCTCACACAACCATAAGGAAGGCGAGGTAGCAAGCTCTCTTTTCGCTATCGCCTTAGGCATTAAGGCTTTAGAGAACAAACCAAACACCAATATAAAAAGCGCATTTTGGGAATGTTCGCAGCATTATTTGCAGACCGTTAGCAGCTGTAGGGGCCGATTTATCGTGCCCGCGTTATTGTAAAAATACAATTTTTAGTTCGCAAAAATTGCGCTATTGATGAAAAGAAAGTACACATACGCTTAGAAAAATATACGTTTTTGATTAAAGAGGAATGTACGAGTGTTCATAAAAAGAGTACATTATTCCAAAAAGAAATGCTAAAACCGTTTGGTCTTAGCATTTTCTTTTATAGAACAAAAACCATTTTAAGCACAAAAAATATTAGAAAATACACCCACGAATACGCAACAAGCATATCGCAAAACACCCATATTTGTTGCGCCAAATATTCACATTCAAACACGAAATATATTGCATA
>ENA-OWLC01000353-OWLC01000353.1-metagenome-genome-assembly--contig:-NODE-353-length-12289-cov-2.600621_pt1 | contig 12289 bp, 10 predicted proteins | sample MGYA00245344_ERZ651092 | MGnify/ENA primary metagenome ERZ651092 (study PRJEB26857, sample SAMEA4031755) | metagenome | biome: human; feature: oral; material: saliva | place: Philippines | collected 2014... | reverse complement strand
CATGAAATATATCAAAGCAAAAAGACGAGATATGTATCTTGGTGATATGCCTCTCGAGAACATTTTCATAAATGAATTTCTTCCGATAGCACCGGGGGACTTTGTTAAGGTGTATCTTTATGCAAGGCTTTACGCAGAGTTAGGCTACCCGCTGGATAATGCTCAGATGTCCAAGGAGCTTGCAGTAGATGAAAAGACAATCATTGAAGCCTGGGAATACTGGGAGGATATGAACGCCATCAAAAAACGCTTCTACGGAGAGGGCAAGGCTGACTTTGCAGTTGAGTTTATAGACCTCAAAGAATTGATTTACGGTGGAGCTAAGGGAGAAGAACAAAAAAATTCACAGGGCGTTGAACCTGTGAGCGTTTTTGGTAGCGAGGCAATTCCTGCTTTGATGCCAAAGATAGAAAAGATTTTAGGACGCACTTTATCTAGCAGTGACATGCAAAATGTCATATCGTGGATAGACGATGTGAAGGCGACGCCCGAAGTCGTTGAAAAAGCAGTGGTTTATTGTTCAGATAAGGGTAAGGTTAGCTTTAAATACATAGAAAAAGTAATCGAGGAATGGACCAAGATTGGTATCAAAACCAGCGAGGATGTTGACAATTATCTAGAAGAAAACGACCAGAGACATGTAAGATATAGACGTGTTATGAAGGCACTCGGATTTTCGAGAAATCCTTCCGAGGAAGAGCAGAGACTCATGGACAGCTGGTTTGACGAGATGGGCTTTAAGATGGATAAGGTGCTAGAGGCTTGCAGTAAGACTGCGGGAATTTCGAATCCTAATCTGAAGTATGTGAACTCCATTCTCGACAACTGGAGAAAGGAAGCAAGCGAAGATAACAGGGATGTAAACGAAAAGAAACCTGTAAGCAGAGCTATTTTGAACAAGTACTACGATTTCTTGCGCAAGAAGGCAGAAACAGATGCAGATGCTAGACGTAAGGAAATCTACAAGAAGCTTCCAAAGATAAAGGAAATAGAGAAAAATATTCATTCCTTGAGTGCAAAGCTTTCAGGAATGATGCTATACGGGCAGGATAATGGCGAGTCGAAGAGTCTTAATGATGAGATGAATATGCTATACGAGGAGCGCGCTATCATTTTGACCGAAAACAACTACGATATGGATTACATGGAAGAGAGATACAAGTGTAATCTGTGCGATGACACGGGGATTATGGATACGGGAGAGAGATGTTCTTGTATAGAACAAAGGATGATTGAGGCTGAGGAATGGCAAAGTCAACGAGAAAAGCGAAGAAAAAATTAAATACAGGTAGATTGGTTCTGTCTTTGATAGTTCTTTTTCTCCTCGTAGGCTGTGCGTTTTCGATAAAGAAGATTGTTACGCTTCACATTGAGAAAAACCACCTCGAGAAGACCCAAAAAGAGCTAGAGCAGAAGAAGGATGACCTTACTGCAGAGCTCAAGAATGTCAACGAACTCGACTACATCGAGGAGCAGGCTCGAAAACAGCTCAAGATGATTAAGCCGGGCGAGGTTCTTTATGTCCTAGATGGCAAAAAGGATAAGATTAATAAGGACAAAGAATAATGGAAGAAAAGCCGGTTATAAACGAGGTCATCGTTGTCGAGGGAAGGGATGACACTGCCGCTATAAACAAGGCAGTTGAGGCTGTAACCATAGAAACTCACGGTTACGGAATCTCGGCAGCAACATGGAAAAAACTAGATAATGCGTATGAAACTAAAGGGCTGATTGTAATGACGGATCCTGACCACGCAGGTCGCAAGATAAGGGAGCGAATCTGCGCTAGGTATCCTGATGCAAAGCAGGCCTTTTTGACCGCTGCAAAAGCTGAAAAAAACGGAGACATTGGTATAGAAAACGCAAGACCTGAGGACATAGTCAATGCACTGAAGCTTGCAAAGTGCACGATTACAGGAAGAAGAGAGGAATTTTCTTCTGCGGACCTCAGCGATAATGAGCTTATTGGTGGTGAATCATCAAAGGAGAGGCGCACCTTGCTTGGCGACTTGCTCGGGCTTGGTTATTGCAACGGCAAGTCTCTGCTGAAGAAACTCAATTTGATGGGAGTAAGTCGTAAGGATTTTGATGAAGCAATCAGAAAGGTGAACGAGAAGCTTGGAAACAGCTAATAACATGGAATTATATTCCCTAAGCACATTAAATTATATAAGGAAAAAATTTGGCTTTCACAATGCGAAGAGCCTGGGCCAGAACTTTTTGACGGACAAGGGCGTAATAGACAGTATTATTGAGGCGACGAACATAAACGAGGAAGATCTCGTTATCGAGATTGGACCTGGAGTCGGCGTTTTGACAGTTGAAGCAGCAAAGGAAGCAGGAAAGGTTTGTGCGATAGAAATCGACAAAAATTTGCTCCCTGTACTTGACTTTACACTGAAAGGGTACGACAATATTGAAGTCATAAATCAAGATGTTCTCAAGACGGATTTGAATGAAATCATAAAGTCTTCAAATTTTCAACATACTAAGGTAATAGGAAATCTGCCATACTATATAACTACACCTATCATCATGTATCTGCTCGAAAATGAGATAAACATCGAGTCGATAACAATTATGATGCAGAAGGAAGTAGCTGATAGAATCATGGCAGGGCCAGGAAGTAAAACTTTTGGGGCTATTTCGCTTGCAGTGCAATATTACTGCGAGGTCAGCGAGGTCACCGAGGTACCAAAAGAGGTATTCTACCCTGTACCAAAGGTTGATTCTGCAGTTCTCAAGCTGAGCATAAGGGCGGAAAAGCCGGTGCATCCAAAGAGCGAAAAGCTGATGTTCAATTGCATCAAAGCAGGCTTTGGGCAGAGGCGCAAGACGATTTCCAATTCCCTAACGGGAGCGGGCTTCAGCAAGGATGAGATAAAACAGGCATTAGAGAGGCTAAATATTGAGCCTACAAGGAGAGCGGAGACACTCTCAATAGAGGATTTTGCTGCAATTTCAGATGAGCTTGCAGTATTTGTGGAGAAAAAGGATGAGTAAGCTACAGAGCGCGAGACAGAAGATCGGGCAAAACGGCATAGTGCTTTGCTTGATCTTAGGATTTGCAATCAATCTTATTATAGAGACACTCGCAAGAAAATATTTAGGTGGATTTAGTTTTTTAATACATAGTCCGATAATCTTTTTGTATAACAGCTTAATTATAGCTGCTACACTTTCTATTTCATGTCTTTTCAAAAGACGGTCGTTTTTCATGGTCATCATATCGACCATCTGGCTTGCGATTGGTGTGGCAAACGGTGTAATTTTGCTTGAAAGAATGACGCCTTTTACCGTTAAAGACCTATCGTCAATTACCGATGCGGCTACAATTTTAACGAATTACTTTAACAGATTCCAGCTTTCTATCATAGCGGGCGTTTTGATTTTGCTCGTTATCACTATTGTAATTCTTTGGATTAAGCTACCAAGAAAGAACATGACAGGTAAGTTCAAACAAAGCGTTGCTATGGTAGCTCTAGTTATTGCGGTTACATTTGGTGCAACATGGGGACTTATCAAAACCAATGTGCTTGCGACCTTCTTCGGAAACCTAGCTTACGCGTATCAGGACTACGGTGCACCGTACTGCTTTGTTAATACATGGCTGAACACGGGTATCCACAAGCCTGCAGGATATAGCGAAACGGCAATGAAGGACATACTAGCGAAGGCAAATATTAAAGACGGAAAAGAGGCACTAGAAGTAAAGAACACGGATATAGGAAAGAAATCTCCTAATATCATTTTCCTGCAGCTAGAGTCGTTCACAGATCCGCAACTTTTCAATAAGATAAAGCTTTCGACGGATGCAATACCTTATTTCAGAAATCTGATGGCTAATTATTCTTCTGGATATCTGACAGTTCCAGCTTGCGGTGCCGGAACTGCAAATACCGAGTTTGAGGTCATGACTGGACTTTCAGTTAAGTTCTTTGGACCAGGAGAATATCCATTCAAGTCAGTTTTGAGAAATACACCAGCAGAGAGCATTGCATTAGATTTAAAGAACAGAGGCTACTCAACGCATGCAATCCATAATCATAGAGCTTTGTTCTATAACAGAAACGAAGTATTTAAGAATATTGGATATGACACATTCACATCACTTGAGTACATGAGTGACGTGCCAAAGACACCAAAGAACTGGGCAAAGGATAAGATTTTGACGAACCAGATTATGGAGGCGCTAAATTCTACAGAGTCCAGAGATTATATATACACGATTTCTGTTCAGGGACACGGAAAGTACCCAACGGAGCAGCTCGTGAAGAACCCAAAGGTTACGGTTACTGATGCTCCATCACAGGATCTAAAGTGGAAGTATGAGTATTATGTAAATCAGCTTTATGAGATGGATCAGTTTGTAAAGGAATTGACAGATACATTATCAAAGCTCGATGAGCCGACGATTCTTGTAATGTACGGAGACCATATCCCAGCGCTTGATATCACAGCAGATTCATATGATAAGGATCTATATCAGACACCTTATGTAATCTGGTCTAACTTTGATATGGAAAAGCAGGATAAGGACCAGCACGCCTACGAGCTAACTGCAGATGTATGCGATAGAGTGGGAATACACGAGGGAACAGTATTTAAATATCAGCAGAACACTGATCATAATGATAAGAGCTTCCTAGAGGGACTCAACCTCTTAGCATACGATATGCTATACGGTGACCGCTACATATACGGCGGAAGCAAGGATGCAGTCAAGGCTACAAAGATGAAGATGGGCGTTAAGACCGTTAAGATTGATAAGGTTGTAAACGTAGGTGGAAGATACTACATCAAAGGCCAAAACTTCACCGAGTACAGTAAGGTTACGCTAAACGGCGAGCCATTATCAACAATTTATCTCGGACCGACACTTCTTGGACTTCAGGAAGAGGTGGATCCGGATAAGGCAAAGGAAATGAAGGTTAGCCAGATTGATAAGTCGAATAAGGAAATAATAAGTACCACGGAATAAAAATAAAGGGCTAAGAAATTAGCCCTTTAGATTTATCTTTATACTTATGTTTAGCTCAGTAGCTAACTATGAAAGCTGACCATAGAACTAAGCCTGTTTTAGGCCAAGCGTTATAAGCTCGTTTAACTCAGGAAGAGAAAGCTTTCTCAGTGTGCACTTTCCTATAGAATCTGGAACTATAATGTTGATCTGTCCATCACGGATTTTCTTATCCTTTAGGGCAAGCTTATAGATATCATTGGCATTGTAATCAAGAGAGGTATCAAAGCCAAACTCCTTAAGAATCTCGGTAAGTTCACCGCTTATGTCATTAGGTGTAAGACCTAGAGCATAGGCGCCTCTTGCCTCTGCAATCATGCCCTTTGCAACAGCCTGACCGTGAGTTACAGTGTAAGAACTGAGCTTTTCAATTCCGTGGCCTATGGTGTGTCCGAAGTTGAGAAGCTGTCTGAGACTAGTCTCGCGTTCATCGGCCTCTACAAGTGATTTCTTGATGGAGATACAACGCTCAATAACGTATTCATAGTTATGTTTGCGAATCTGATCTAGAAGTCCAGCCTCTGCGATTACAGCATTTTTGGTTGCTTCTGCAATACCTTCGAGAAGGATTTCATTTGGAAGCGTCTCATAAATCTTACTGTCGCAAACGACCAGTGAAGGTTGCCAAAATACACCGGCGAGGTTCTTTCCTCCGAGGAGGTTTATACCAGTCTTTCCACCGATAGCAGTATCTATGGAAGCCTGAAGAGTTGTTGGAACAACTACATAGTTGATTCCACGCATATATGTTCCTGCGGCAAAGCCAGCAAGGTCACAAACTACACCACCGCCCAAAGCAAGTACTAAATCGCTTCGGGTAAGACCCTCATCAGCAAGAGCTTCAAGGATGTTGGAGTAGGTTGTCAAATTCTTTGAGTGCTCACCAGAAGGGAACAAAATCTTAGACGTCTGATAACCCGATTCTATGAGCGAGGTCATCACCACTTGAGCATAAAGGCCATTGACAGTGCTGTCTGTGATAACGCAGACATGTCTTGGCGAAAAGACAGGCTTAAGGAACTCGCCTATTTTAGAAATCAGGTCGTGTCCGATAAGGATGTCATATGGAGTTGAAGTTGAAACTGTAAATTTTTTCATATTTATCTCCCAGTGGTGTGATTCACTAAATACATATGAATAATACCATATATATATTTATTTTGCAAAATGACGAGGCTTAACGATGAAAACTCTAAAGAAAAGCTTAAAAATCATAATATTTTTTTTGATACTGCTTATTGCAGCTGTACTTGGCGTTAACTTTTATGTCATCAAAACAGCTTCACCGAGCTTGCAATACTCTATAGATACACAGGAAAGCAGCATATCAGACAGCGATTCACAAAAATTAGCTGAAGAAAAAGCAGATTGCATCATGATTCTCGGAGCAGGCATCATAGATAGGGAGACTCCGTCGGAAATCCTAAAGGATAGACTTGATGCTGGTATTGCACTATACAAAAAAGGCGTTGCACCTAAGATTCTCCTCACAGGAGATAACGGTCAAAAGGAGCATAACGAGCTTCATGCAATGCTAAGCTACTGCATAAAGCAGGGTGTACCAAAGAGCGATATTTTTTGTGACCATGCGGGATTTTCAACATCGGAATCCATGGTGAGAGCGAAGACTATTTTTGATGTAAATAAGCTAATAATTGTAACGCAAAAATACCATGAGTATAGAGCCATCTATCTTGCAGAGGCAGAAGGAATGGATGCGATAGGTGTGAGTGCTGACCAGCATGACTTTGAAGGAGCAAGCTATAGGGAAGCGCGCGAGATTTTAGCAAGGAATAAGGACTTTATAATAAATCATCTTGGAAATAGAAATGCTGTGGGCGGGGAGAAAATCTCCTTACAGGGAGATGGAAGCGTTTCGCACGGCGAATAATTCAAACTTGTTTTGATAGAGGTAGATTATGTCAAATCTAACAAAGAAGGCTCTTAGAGAGACCATGATTAAAGCTCTGAATGAGAGACCACTTGATAAAATTAAGGTAAAGGAATTGGTAGAGGAGTGTGGAGTTAATCGCAATACATTTTACTATCATTATAAGGATATCTATGAGCTTTTAGCAGACATTTTTAAGACGGAAACCGAAGCTATTGCTGAGGACTTTCAAGACGAGGATAATGACTGGGAGAGAATCTTTATAGAATCATCAAGATTTGCACTAGAAAATAAAAAAATGATATTTAATGTATATAATTCAATCAGTAGGGAAAATCTTGAGCGATATCTATACAACGTTTCAGCTAACATTGTGGCAAGATATGTAAACAAGCAGGCAGTAGGTATGAATGTGAGTGAAAGGGATAAGGAGCTAATTATACTTTTCTATAAGCATGCGGTTGTTGGAATTGTATTAGAGTGGCTTCAGCGCAGGATGAAAGACGAACCAGAGGCAGCCATAAGTAGGCTTCTCGAATTAATGAATAATAGCGTCAAAAATGCGCTTAAAAACGCAGAAACAAAGTAATTTATTAGACAAAAACAGGTCAATGCCTAAATTTTGGGCATTGATTTTTTATTGTCCATTTTTATTCTGCAAATTTAAGGATATTATCCTTTAGGATAGTTTGAACATAGAGGTGAAAAAATATGAAAAAGTTCGGAAAGGTAACGGTAAAACATCATAGATTGATTTTGATTATCGGCATTTTACTACTAATTCCATCCCTCTTTGGAATGATAGGCACGAGAATCAACTACGATATGCTACATTATCTGCCAAAGGATATGGATACAGTCAAAGGTCAGGATATTTTACTAGACAGATTTGGCAAGGGTGCAGTCTCAACTATGGTTGTCGAGGGCATGGATCAAAAGGATATAGTTCAGCTTAAGGCCAAGATTGAAAAGGTAAATCATGTCGATTCAGTTATTTGGTATGATAGTCTTTCAAATGGTACTGTACCAATGGAGCTTCTTCCAAAGAAGTACTATGATGCATTTAACAATGGCAATGCGACTTTGATGGTAATCTTCTTCGATAGTTCGACATCGGCTTCGGAGACCATGACAGCGATAAAGGATATTCGAAAGATTACTACAAAGGATTGTTTTTTGACAGGGATGTCTGCACTCGTAACAGATCTTAAGGATTTGTGCGAAAAGGAGGAACCTATATATGTTGGTCTTGCAGTACTTCTTGCAACTTTGGTGATGATGATTTTTCTAGATTCATGGCTAATACCTTTCGTGTTCCTAGCTGGCATAGGTATGGCTATATTGTGGAACCTAGGATCAAATATCTTCATGGGAGAAATTTCATATATAACAAAGGCGCTGTCCTCGGTGCTTCAGCTTGCGGTCACGATGGACTACTCGATATTCTTATGGCACAAGTATGAAGAGGAAAGGGAAATCATAGACGATGACCATGAGGCGATGGCAGAGGCAGTTAATAAGACCTTAAGTGCCGTAGTAGGAAGTTCAATAACGACTGTAGCAGGCTTTGTTGCACTCTGCTTTATGACATATAAGCTTGGAATGGACCTTGGTATAGTTATGGCAAAGGGAGTAATCCTAGGTGTTATAAGCTGCGTAACCATTCTTCCAGCAATGATACTCGTATTTGATAGATTCATTGAAAAGACAAGACATAGAAGTCTAATTCCTGATATGAGTTCATTTGCTAAGAAAGTAACGGCGAAACCATATATTCAGATTGGGATATTCATCATAGTTTTGATTCCGGCGCTATTTGCATATAACCAAGCGAACAAAGAAGTTTACTACGATATTGGGGGCTCGCTTCCAAAGTCGCTTCCAAGTGTGGTTGCAAATGAAAAGCAGGCAGAACATTTTAAGCTGGGAAGTACATACATGGCATTGGTAAACTCAGATTTAAGCAACAAGGAGCTTACTGAGATGACAGACAGAATCAAGGACCTTAAGGGCATCAAAGCTGCTATGGGGCTAGACAGTATTATTGGTGGTTCACTTCCAGACGATTTTATTCCAAGTGAATTAACGAGTAAGCTGAAATCTGGAAAATATCAACTTGTAATGATTACATCTGAGTACGAAGTTGCTTCAGATCAGGTGAATAAGCAGGTTGCAGATGCTAAGAGGATTATTAAAGAGTATGACAAGAAGGGCCTTTTGATAGGTGAAGCTCCTGCGACCTACGATTTGATTAAGACAACTAGTAGAGACTTTGATATTGTAAATACAGTATCAATACTTCTAGTATTTCTAATCATTCTCTTAGTATTTAAGAGTGCATCGCTTCCAGTAATTCTGGTTGCCGTGATAGAATTTGCTATTTTCATAAATCTGGGAGTATCACATTTGATGGGTGTTTCCCTACCGTTTATTGCACCAATCTGTATAAGTACGATACAGCTTGGTTCAACAGTTGACTATGCTATTTTGATGACTACAAGATATAAGGCAGAAAGACTTAATGGCAAGGATACAGACTCAGCTATAAGGATAGCGCTTGCGACATCAATCCCATCAATTATAGTAAGTGGTCTCGGATTCTTCGCAGCGACATTCGGAGTTGCAATGTACTCGAATATAGATATGATAAAGTCGCTTTGTACTTTGATGTCTAGAGGTGCAATTATAAGCGTGCTTGCAGTAATATTCATACTGCCAGCTATGCTTCACGTATTTGATAAGGTAATTTGCAAGACAACTGCTAGCATGAGACATATTTCAAATAGCGGTCTTGCAAGGGAGGTTTAGAAATGAAAAAGGACAAGATGATTGGAAGAAAAATTGTAGCATCTGTGCTTTCCTTGGCACTTGTAACCAGCAGCCTTGTTTTCAGCGGATTCTCATATGCTGAGGAAAAACAAGCTAGTGCAAGTAAAGGCAAGGCTCAGAGTTCATCTCAGATAATAGATAAAGTAGGCAAGGGGGAAAAGGATGAAACGGTCTATGTAATAGCAGGAAATGACGGAAACCCTCAGAAGATAATTGTCAGTGAATGGTTAAAGAACGCTGAAAAAGCTAGCAAGTTAGCAGATAATAGTGAACTTAAGAACATCAAAAATGTCAAGGACAATGCTAAATATGTAATTGATAAGGACAAGATGAAGGTTTGGACTGCAGAGGGAAAGGATGTCTACTATCAGGGAGAAATCGATAAGAAGCTCCCTGTGGATATCTCTGTAAGCTACACTCTTGATGGCAAGAGCGTGAGCGCAAAGGAGCTAGCAGGAAAGAGCGGAAAGGTTACAATTAAGTACTCATATAAGAATAACGAGGCAAGAACCGTAAATATTGACGGGCAAAACATGACCATGTATATTCCTTTTTCCGTTGTTACAGGTCTTGTGCTAGATGATAAGTCTTTCTCAAATGTTGAAGTAGTAAATGGTAGAGTTATCAACGACGGTAAGAGAAATATAGTTATGGGATTTGCACTTCCTGGAATGAAGGAAAATCTCGGAGATGCAGGGAATAGCTTAAGTTTACCTGAAACCTTTGAGGTGACAGCGGATGTGAAGAATTTTTCAATGGAAACCTCAATAAGTGTAGTATCAAGCGAACTATTTGCAAATGTTTCAAGCGACAAGTTATCAAGCCTAGACGGTATTAAATCACAGCTAGATGAATTTGCAAACTCGGCAAATAAGCTAGCGGATGGAAGCAGTCAGCTATACGATGGACTCAGCACACTTCTTGAAAAGACAGGCGAGATTAAGGACGGAACACTTAAATTGTATAGAGGAGCAGAGAGCCTGAATAATGGTGCAAAGCAGTTTTCGCAAGGAACAGATGAATTATATAAAGGTACTACTGAGCTAAACGAGGGCCTTCAGGCTTTGAGCAGCAAGAGCGAGCAGCTAAATAACGGTGCGGCTCAAATCTTTGATTCTCTGATTTCACAAGCAAACACAGAACTTAGTGCAAGAGGTCTTGGAGCTGTGAACATGACAAAGGATAACTACAGTAGTGTTCTTACATCTATAATTAAAAATATGGATGAGGGCAATGTAAGAGCTATGGCAACTCAGAAGGCTCGTCAAACAGTTGAGGCTCAGGTACATCAAAACGAGGCTCAGATAGCGGCAGTAGTAACTGAAAAAGTAAGAGAACAGGTGCTTCAAAATGTTCTAAATGCATCCGGAATATCAATGACAGTAGAGGCATATAAAAATGCAGTAGCTTCAGGAACAATTTCAGCATCAGTAGCTCAGCAGATTGATAGCGCAGTTACAGCTCAGATGAACTCAGAACAAGTTCAGAGCACAATTCAGGCCAAAGTAAGCGCAGAAATTAATAACCAAATAGAGCAAGCAATGAGTTCTCAAGCCGTAGTTCAGGGTATAGAGGATGCTGTTTCAAAGGCTAGAACTGGGGCAAGTAGCTTAACGGCTCTAAAGGGACAGCTAGATAACTATAATAAGTTCTACCAGGGTCTAAGACAGTACACTGAAGGTGTAGACAAGGCCGCTAAAGGATCAAAGAAGATTAATTATGGAGCAGGACAACTTGCAGAGAAGAGTAAGGAGTTTCAGGCAGGAACAGAAGCGCTAGAGGTAGGTATAAAGGCTCTTATGTCAGGCAGTGATAAGCTTATAAGTGGAGTATCGCAATTAAACGATGGAGCAAAGACGCTATCTGAGGGAATGAATAAATTCAACAAGGAGGGTGTTCAAAAAATTGTTGAACTCTTCAATGGTAGATTTGGAGAATTATCGGCAAGACTAAGTGCTATGTCAGATATGGCAAAGTCATATGATAACTTTGCGGGTAAGGCAGATGGAACAAAGTCAAATGTTAAGTTCGTGTATAAGACTTCATCTATAGGAGAATAAAGATTAAACAAAATGTTAAAAATACCCTCTTTACTGTTGCCAAGTAAAGAGGGTATATATCATTCAATGTGGTGATCTTTCTTTCGTAAGAAAGTTTCTTAGAAATTCTAGTACTTCGTAGGTTATACCACTTAATAATCCAATAAAAATTGTTTTAAATCCATGCTCTAGATTATCTAGAGTATCGAATCTTGAGAATAAAGATATTGCAATAGTAACTGCAACAAATATACTGCAAATTTCATCCATTATAGAGCGTTTCTTGTTCATATAAACCTCCTTAGATAAATCAACATATATATAACAAATGCAATTTAAAGAAAAACTAGAATCTGTTTTTATTTATTAAGTAAAGTATAAATCAAAATTATCAAAAAACAAGACTATTACTTAAAAAAATTTGATGATATAGTAATAAAATAAAAAAGATGCACCAAAGATCTTTAAGATTTAAGGTGCATTTTTATTAATCATATTAATAAGTTTATC
>ENA-OWLC01000352-OWLC01000352.1-metagenome-genome-assembly--contig:-NODE-352-length-12297-cov-4.346104_pt1 | contig 12297 bp, 10 predicted proteins | sample MGYA00245344_ERZ651092 | MGnify/ENA primary metagenome ERZ651092 (study PRJEB26857, sample SAMEA4031755) | metagenome | biome: human; feature: oral; material: saliva | place: Philippines | collected 2014... | reverse complement strand
TCCAATGGACTCGCAACCGTCTTTCATACTTGCTTCAATTCAGTTTATCATAGCTAGCCTATTTGTTGCAAGAAAATGCAATATTATAAGAAAAAGAAATCATTCTGTTCTATAAAAGCTTTCACAGGAACAGGTAGTTTTTTACTAAGTAAATAGTCACATAAACCCTCAGAAACTATAGATTCTGTGCCAAAATGCCCCGCATCAACTACGAGCAATCCCAGCTCTTTGGCCAATTGTGCATCATGATATTTCACATCACCTGTAATATATGCATCCACATGTAGCCGAGCTGCATCCTTAATAAATTCTGCGCCAGCACCAGAGCAGAGTGCTATAGATTGTATTTCTTGAGGAGCTACTCCAGCAAAACGAATATTAGCGTCTGGCAATGCTTCCTGAACCCATTCACGGAATGTATCTAAATTGAGTGCATTTGGCAAACGACCAATACGACCTAAATATTGAATTGAACCTTTTGGCTCAGCCAAGGACACCACTTCATAAGCCACCTCTTCATAAGGATGGGTCTCTTTCATCGCCTCTACAACTTGGCTTAAATGTGTACCATCAACGATAGCATTCACTTGTACCTCAGCTGCTACCGTTAAAGCACCAGCTTCACCGATAACAGGATTAGAATCTTCGTTACCAATGAAGCGACCTTCACCATGAATACTAAAGCTACAATGCTCATAGTTACCAATTTTACCAGCACCAGCAGATCCCATTGCATGACGAACCGCATCAGCTGCATTTTCAGGCACAAATGTAGTTATTTTATATAGTGCATCTTCACCAGTTTTGATAAAGCCCTTAACATCTATAAGACCTAATCGTTCTGCCAACATATCGTTTAAGCCACCAGGCGCAATATCAAGATTAGTATGGGCACTATATACGGCAATCTTATGTTGAATCAATTTATGAATCATGCGCCCTTGAGTCGTATCACAAGATAATTGTTTTAATCCTTTAAAAATTAAAGGATGATGACTAACAATCAAATTACAGTCATGTTCAATGGCATACGAAATGGTTTCCTCTGTTACATCTAATGTAGTTAATACACCTGTAACCATAGCGTTTCTGTCGCCTACCATAAGGCCTACATTATCCCAAGATTCCGCATAGGATCGAGGTGCTAATTGTTCCATTAAGGTAATGACTTGTTGAACAGTTGTCATAAAACTCACTTCTTTCTATCTACTTTCTAAAAGACTACGAAGAAATTCGACTTCGTGCTCTAAATCCCGATATTTATAAGTATGGCTCAATTTCTCTGTCATACCATCTAAGGCACATTGTCGTTGATATATCAAATACTCAATATATTTATTCCAAAGAGGTGGACGTTCTTGTTCTAAAAGAACCCCTACAGACCATAGTAAGGATTCTTCAGGCAATGCAGCATACACATTTTCATAATTTGCTGTGCCCGTATAGTTTTCCAAGCAATCCTCGCGAATTGCTAAAAACGCAGTATATAATTTGCCGGTATCTTCAACAATAATTTCAAGAACAATAACATAGCCTTTTTGCACCATATACTGACGCAATTCTTTTTGCCCATTTTGTGGTTGTAACACGTAGAACTCTAATGGTTCAGGCCCTTCTTCTACGATATCGCGCATCAAGAAACCGCCCATTCCACAGCAAATGGCACCATTTAGCTCGCCCTTCTTCGTTACCTTGAGACCATCCCCTAAACGGCAATCTACCTTAGACTCAAGGCCTCGAGACTTAACATATTCTTTTGCAAATTCTAAAGGTCCCTTATGTACATCACCGGCTATAACAAAGTCAGCACGATTACGGTTGATAAGTTCTACTGCTAAATATCCATGATCAGTACCAATATCAGCTATTGCACGAGCCTTTGGCACAATCGAAAACACCGCCTCTAAGCGATCCATCATAGGTCTTGGTTCCATAATTCCTCTATTTCCTATTTATCTCTTAGGAAACTCATAAATCAGACGACTGATACTCTAGAGTATCATCTACTATCCATTTTAGTAATGACGATTGTATCTAAGAAATAAATAGATTACATATAAAAATAACCGCCCTTGAATTCTCAAGGACGGTAGATATCAACATAATTGGTGGGCCCACCTGGGATCGAACCAGGGACCGACCGGTTATGAGCCGGTTGCTCTACCCCTGAGCTATAGGCCCACAGTTAGTTTCTAGCTTATTAATTATACCGAATAGCCTGACTATTAGTCAAGATATCTGCTCTACGACTGTTTCATCAACATAAAACGGTGAATCATATTATCTTCGTTAAATACGCCCTTTGTAGCTAATGTAGTAGTCTGGCTATCTGTAGATTTAATCCCTCTCGCACTCATACAACTATGAGAAGATGTAATATGAACAATAACATCCTCTGACCCTGTAGCTAGTGAAATAACTTCAGCTATATCTTCTCCAATTTTTTCTTGTAATTGCAATCGTTTGCAACACATTTCAGCAATGCGAGGTATTTTAGATAAGCCAATAACACGACCTTTAGGAATATAGCCAATGCTAATACTCATATCATACATCAAAGCCATATGGTGTTCGCAATGGGAAAAACACGTAATATCCTTTACTACAACCATTTGATTTGTATCGACTTCAAAGGTCTTACCATACATCTCTGCAATCTCAGCATTCGTATACTGAATCCCTTCATATACCTCTGCCATCATTTGAGCTACGCGCTTAGGCGTTTCTACTAAACCTTCACGATTAGGGTCCTCCCCTAAGGCTTCTAGCAATTGATATACAAGTGATTCTATTTTTTCTGTATCCATATGTTCCCCTTTATATCCAGGTGTTATCATATCATAATGTATCATACTGCATTAAAAACACTCGATACGCTGCACCATAACTATACTATACACCTTTTGCATCAGGATCCCATACAAATTTATGAATCTGTAATTGGAATCGTATATTTTGTAGATTATGCTCTTTCATATAATCAATAATAGCAGCTGCCTCTATTTTTCCCCACACTGGCGATACATAGATTTGAGCCTTTGTAGGATATTGATTAATCATACGACGCATACAGTCTAAATCCTCTACGGAACCGACTACAAATTTAATTAAATCCTGTTCCCTAGAAACTTTAAATATATCTAAATTAATAGATTCCTCAGCTAAAGAGGATGGTGTTTTATAATCGTAGGTAAACCACACATTTTCTCGGTGAAAGCTCGGTATAATCGTACCATTTGTTTCAATATTGAAATCGTAGGAACTTTCACTATCTAATACGTCTTGAGCGTCTTCAGATACGTTATTTCCCGTAGTCGATTGTTTATCAACACACAGTTTATCCTCTAATTTAGCAGATTTACGACGATTTAATTCATCGATTAGTTCCACTACAGCAGCTTCTTGTAATAGTGGCTCACCACCCGTAATGGTGATTCGATGATTGCCTAAACTTTCAATAGCATCAGCCACCTCTCGGACGGTCATGTCTGTGAAAGTACTATCAATACCATAACTATAGGTAGTATCACAATATGAACAGCGTATATTGCAATCATGAAGGCGTAAGAATGTTGTTAATAGCCCTTGCCGAGTTCCTTCACCATCAATAGAAGCGAAGATTTCAATCACGTTCATAAATAGCTGTGTTCCCTTCAGACTCTTGAACCTCTACCTTAAAACATTTAGGGCCCAACTCATCGGCAATCCATTTTGCCATGTTTTCAGCAGTAGGATTGATATCGCCTAATATATCATTGATATGACGATGATCTAAACGGCCATGAATTTTTTCTTTAATAATGGTAAAGTCGATGACCATGCCATTATGGTCTAACTCTTCAGAACGAGCATGAACCGTAATAATCCAATTATGTCCATGAAGATTTTGACATTTGCTTGGATAATCTAATTTCAATTGGTGAGATGCACTCACCTCTAATCGTTTTGTAACTGTAAACATTATATCTCCTAAATATTATATGAACTTTAATATATACTATGTATCACGTTAAAAGGCTTTAACGTACTCTTATCACTTACGTTTACTATCTTTAATTATATCACAAAAGGGTTGCAACACAGCACAATAGCACTGTATTACAACCCTTAAGAGATTCAACCTCTTATAAGAAGTCTTTAATTTTATCGCGTTTACCACGATTGCGCAATTTAGTAAGCGCTTTACCTTCGATTTGACGGATACGTTCACGAGTTACATTGAAATGTTGACCTACTTCTTCCAATGTACGCGGTTTACCATCTTTCAAACCAAAACGCAAGATCAATACTTGTTGCTCACGGTCAGTTAAGCATGTAAATACATCTTCAATTTGTTCTTGTAATAAGATGTAGCTAGCTGCATCATCTGGAGCAATAGCATCTTGGTCTTCAATGAAGTCTCCCAAGTGAGAGTCTTCCTCTTCACCAATTGGAGTTTCCAATGATACTGGTTCTTGTGCGATTTTTTGAATTTCACGCACACGCTCTACCGTAATACCCATACCTTCTGCAATTTCCTCTGGTAATGGTTCACGACCTTTATCTTGCAACAATTGTCGGGAAATACGAATCAATTTATTGATTGTTTCTACCATATGTACTGGAATACGAATTGTACGAGCTTGGTCCGCAATAGCACGGGTAATCGCTTGACGAATCCACCATGTAGCATATGTGGAGAATTTATAACCCTTTGTATAGTCGAACTTATCTACAGCTTTAATAAGACCCAAGTTACCTTCTTGAATCAAGTCCAAGAATAACATACCACGACCTACATAGCGTTTTGCAATACTTACTACTAGGCGCAAGTTAGCATCTACCAATTTTTTCTTAGCCTTTTTGGCAAGTTGAACGTCTTTATATGTAGCATCTTCTGCTGCGCCAGCTTCAATTTGCTTAGCTAAAACAATTTCCTCATCAGCGGAAAGCAATGGAACACGACCGATTTCTTTGAGGTACATACGCACTGGATCATCAATGTTAACGCCAGAGTCTACGCTTAAATCGATGGAGATATTCTTTTCACTAGAAGTATCCTCTTCATCCTCTTCTTCTGGCTCTATTGGATTAGCATCAGCGTCCTCACCGTCGATATCAGCCACTACTTCAATATTTAATTTACCAAATGTAGTATAAATATCATCTAATTGTTCTGCAGTAAGATCAGTCTGCTCATGAAGAGCATCTGAAATCTCTGATTGTGTCAACACACCGGTTTTCCGGCCTTTTTCAAGAAGTTGTTCAACAATCTCCTCTATTTGACTTTTTTGTACTTTCTTAGCCACAGCGCTCTCCTTTTTACATTATCGTTTACTTAGACCATTCTCTAATTAAATTCTGTATTTCCTGACATTTATGTAATTCGCTAATAAACGTCGAATCTCCTGCCCGTTTTAGTTGATCCGCCATAATTGAATGCGCTTTATACTGTTCACGCAATGAATGAAGCCTTATCTTGCGGATTAATCCAGGCACTTGCACCTTATATTCATCGTCACTCATCACAACCAATCTAGAGTAAATATCATACTCCGATGGCGATAAAACAGACTGAATGGTAGTATCATCTAGACGACCTTCTTGTTTAAATAAGGTGAATATCTTTTCTATTATACCGCGATATTCAATTTTTTCAAAGTCCTCTAATGGCAAGTAGCTCATCATATGTTGTAACACTTCACCATCTGTAAAGGCTAAGGACAGTAGTTTTTCTGCATCACCTTTAGGTAAATCCTGTGTTGGCAAAGGTGCAGATGCAGTATCCACTAATTCAATTTGACCTTTTTTTACATAGTCTCTGAAATATCTAAAAATACTACTATTATCAAGCCACAAAGGTAATGCCAATGTTTTTAATGCATCATCCCGTTGTGTTTGGCTATCTATATTAGCAATATACGGGAATACATCAGCCAATACAGCTTGCTTCCCTTCCGTATCATTTGTATCGTGTTTAATTAGGGACTCACTCAATAAATAATCAAGAGGCTTAACCGCTTTAGCCACTAAATCTTTAAATGCTTGTCCCCCATGATTGCGTACATAATCATCTGGATCTTTGCCATCTGGCATAGCGAGAACACGCACCTTGAAGTCCGTATTTTGCAATAATTCTATAGCTCTAGCCGCTGCTTGACGACCTGCTCCATCCATATCATAGGCCAGTACAATTTCATCAGCCTGCCGCATCAAGATATGCCCATGGTCTCGTGTATAAGCCGTCCCCAAAGATGCTACCACATTAGTAACACCATGGTTATGGGCAGAGATAACGTCCATGTACCCTTCCACAAGGATAGCTTGTCGTTCTTGACGAATGGATTTATAAGCCTTATCAAAGGCAAACAATAGTTTCCCCTTTTCAAAGATGGCTGATTCTGGTGAGTTCAAATATTTTGGCGTACTGTCATCCATGACACGTCCACCAAAGGCAACTACACGACCTTTACCATCCATAATAGGGAACATAATACGGTTTCTAAAGAAATCGTAAAACTGCCCCTTTTGATTTTTACGAACTAGATTTAGCTCCAAGAGAATGGAATCATCAATACCGCGTTCGTGAAAGGCACGATACAACTTATCCCAACCATCTGGAGCAAAGCCTAATTTAAATTTTTCAATCGTCTCTTTTGTAAGGCCCCGTTTCTTTAAGTAATCAAGGCCAACCTTACCAATCGATGTTTGAGTAAGGCAGTTATGGAAAAATGTAGCCGCTAATTCTGACGCTTCATATAGTTTTTTCCGTCGTTCGTCTCGAGCTCGTTGTTCTGGTGAAAGCTTAGCCTCTGGCAATGGAATATTAGCGCGATTAGCAAGGCGCTCTAAGACCTCAACAAAGCTTAAATGCTCAAGTTCCATAAGGAATTTAATGACATTCCCCGATGCATGACAGCCAAAACAATAATAAAAGCCCTTTTCAGGGGCAACACTAAAGGACGGCGTCTTTTCATTATGAAATGGACAACAACCCCAATAGTTCTTGCCCCGTTTCTTTAAGGCTACATGCTCAGATATTACAGATACAATATCATTTGCATCTTTGATTTGTTCAATCAATTCATTTTCAAAATATCGGCTCATAGCCAACGCCTCCTTCCCTTATATATATTAATTCGATATACAAATAAAAAATCCTCTATTTGTAAAGTAATTTAATCAATTATCAAGTCGACCGATTTAGTAACTGATACGAATCATAGGAATCACCATCTATTTTGGATCAATACATGGTGATTCCTATACGCCGTATTCTTTAATAGGCTGCGAATAAAATTTGATAATAATAGGCTGCAATGAAATCATTGCAGCCTATACTTATCGCTTATAGCATATTATTTTGCGTAATCCACAACGCGAGTTTCACGAATAATTACGACCTTAATTTGGCCTGGATATTCGAGTTCAGACTCGATGCGTTTTACGATATTCCGAACGAGTAATGTAGACTCAGCTTCATCAATCTTATCCGGTTTTACTACAACGCGAATCTCACGACCGGCTTGAATAGCAAAGCATTTTTCAACGCCTTCGAAGGATTCAGCGATTTCTTCCAATTTAGATAAACGTTTCAAGTAGTTTTCTAATGTTTCTCGACGTGCTCCAGGACGAGCCGCAGAGATAGCATCAGCAGCTGCAACTAATACAGCTTCTACAGATTGGAACTCTTCATCACCATGATGAGCGCCAATGCAGTTAATTACTGCTGCACTTTCACGATATTTACGAGCCACATCAACACCGATTTGAACATGAGAACCCTCAAGTTCGCGGTCCAATGCTTTACCAATATCATGGATTAAACCACCTCGTTTAGCCAATGTTACATCACAGCCTAGTTCAGCTGCCATCAAACCTGCTAAATGAGATACTTCAATAGAATGTTTCAAAACGTTTTGACCGTAACTAGTACGATATTTCAAACGACCTAAAATCTTTACAATTTCAGGATGTAAGCCGTGAACATCAGCTTCAAATGTCGCTTGTTCACCAGCCTCTTTAATAGTTTGGTCAACCTCTTTACGAGCTTTACCAACCATTTCTTCAATACGAGCTGGATGGATACGACCGTCAACAATCAATTTTTCCAAAGCAATACGAGCCACTTCACGACGAATTGGATCGAAGCCGGAAAGAATAACTGCTTCTGGTGTATCATCGATAATCAAGTCAATACCTGTTAATGTTTCAAGTGCGCGAATATTACGGCCTTCACGACCAATAATGCGACCTTTCATTTCATCATTAGGCAATGCCACTACGGATACGGTAGTCTCCGCTACATGGTCAGCTGCGCAACGTTGGATAGCAGAGGAGATAATTTCTTTTGCTTTTTTCTCCGCGTCATCCTTAGCTTGCTGCTCCATTTCCTTAACCATAATCGCCGTTTCATGACGAATTTCTTGTTCCACATTCGTTAACAAGATATTCTTAGCTTCTTCAAATGTCATACCGGAAATACGTTCCAATTCTGCCATTTGTTTTTCATACAATGCTTCAATTTTTTCACGGCTTTGGGCTAAGTCAGCTTCTTTGCGATGTAAAGCTTCCTCTTTGTGCTCAATATTGTCTAATTTTTTATCCAAAGATTCTTCTTTTTGAAGAATACGACGTTCCATACGTTGAAGTTCAGAACGGCGATCTTTATTTTCTCGTTCTACATCAGAACGGAGCTTATGAATTTCTTCTTTCGCTTCTAATAAAGCTTCTTTCTTTTTAGACTCAGCTGTGCGTTCACCATTAGCGATGATACGTGCAGCCTCTTGCTCAGCTTGATTCAGTTTTCCTTCAGCAATATTTTTTCTTAAAAAATAGCCTACCCCTAGTCCAATCAGTACCATTACCACTGCAATTAGACTATACTCTAAAATCAGTCTCACCTCCTCTTAAATTCTCAAAATTGAGCTTTCATGCTCCTTTTTATGCCCTTCATGCATTAAATTATCATTTAGCCATATCATCATATAAATAAATAAGGCTATTATTAATTTTAGACTTGAAAGCCCTTTCTGTCAAGATTTTACAAGCTTAGTAAGGCCTCTTAAAAAGCACTATCTATTCATAAAAATCATTGCACACAACTTGGATAGTGCTCGTTGAGAATCCTCTATATTTGAGAAAATTAAATACTTTTACACGAGGAGTGTGTTCTTCATTGAGAATGGAACCAAACTTTTTCTCCACTACGCGATAAGCGGCTTTCACTTCATCATAATTAGAGATTTCCTGAGGTACTGTAAGACCTCGCAGCTTCATCTTTTGCTTAATCATATACGCACCGTATTTCTGTTCTTTCATCAAGTACGTCAATACTTGCTCAGATAAGCGCTCATCATTGATGTAATCATAGTCTCTAAGGCGTTCAAGGACCCGCTCAATGATTGGGTCCTCGATTTGTTTACGTCTCATTTTTTGTGTCAGTTCATAGGAACTAAGAAATCGTTGAGCTAGGAAGCGATACGCTTGATCCATAGCAGCTTGCATCGTTTCGTCACTCATGATTATACTTCTTCAGTTACTTCTTCACCGATTACATCAATTTCTTCAGTGCCAACAGCTAATGTATCGCGAATAATACGATCGATTTCATCAGCAATTTGTGGATTATCTAACAAATATTGTTTAGCTGCTTCTTTACCTTGGCCCATGCGTTCACCGTTATAGGAATACCATGCACCAGATTTATTGATGATTTCCATATTTGTGCCGATATCAATAAGTGTACCAGCTTTGGAAATACCTTCACCGTACATCAAATCAAACTCAGCTGTTTTGAATGGAGGTGCTACTTTATTTTTAACAACTTTAACTTTAGTGCGAGCACCAACATTTTCGTTATTAGCTTTAATCAATTCACCCTTACGAACATCAAGGCGTACGGAGGAATAGAATTTCAACGCACGACCACCTGTTGTAGTTTCAGGATTACCAAACATTACGCCTACTTTTTCACGCAATTGGTTGATAAAGATAACAACAGTTTTAGATTTGCTAATGATACCAGTCAATTTACGCAATGCTTTACTCATCAAACGAGCTTGTAGACCTACGTGAGCATCACCCATTTCACCGTCGATTTCGGCTTTAGGTACCAATGCTGCAACGGAGTCAACTACGACGATATCTACAGCACCACTGCGAACAAGGGCTTCTGTAATTTCAAGAGCTTGTTCACCATTATCTGGTTGAGAAATCAACAAGTTATTGATGTCTACGCCCAAGTTACGAGCATATACAGGGTCCATCGCATGCTCTGCATCAATGAAAGCTGCAATGCCGCCTTGTTTTTGTGCTTCTGCTACAGCGTGGAGAGCTACTGTTGTTTTACCAGAGGATTCTGGACCATAGATTTCAATTACACGGCCACGAGGGAACCCACCTACGCCAACAGCGATATCGATAGCAAGAGAACCAGAAGATATAACCTCTACGTTCATGCGATCTGCTGCTTCACCAAGACGCATAATAGCGCCTTTACCAAAGTCTTTTTCAATTTGTTTTAACGCGTTATCCAACGCTGCTTGTCTGCCATCTACAGCCATTCTTTTATTTCCCCTTTTCTGTTATATAAGTATAAACATAGTAAAGTGCTAGTTCTGCTGCACTTTGTCTAATATCTTCACGATTACCAATTAAATTAGCCTTATGAGCCACTGTTCCATGAGGTCCAGTAACCCCAAACCATACAAGGCCAACTGGCTTTTCAGGGCTACCGCCGCCAGGACCAGCTATGCCAGTCGTAGAAACAGCATATGTCGTTTGACCAACAGCTCGTGCCCCCTCGGCCATAGCCTTAGCAACTTGCTCACTAACGGCCCCATAGGTATCTAACATATCTTGCGGTACACCTAATACACGATGTTTTACATCATTGCTATAGGAGATAACACCGCCCATATAGTATTCACTGCTACCACTGACATTAGTCAACAACTTACCAACTAATCCAGAAGTACAAGATTCAGCAGTACTAATCGTACTATGTTCCTTTAGTAAAGCACGACCCAGAGTTTCCTCCATAGAAATAGATAAATCGCGACCTACCCGAGAGCCTAACCGTTCTCGAATGATAGCATCCCAAGGATTGAGAAGCTCATGTGCGGCCTCTAAGGTATCAGCCTTAGCCGTAATGCGCACCTCAATATAGCCTTTTTTGATTAATAACGCTATAGTCGGATTTGATTGATTCTTAATGAGATCCATCAAGGTATTTTCCAAATCGATTTCGCGAATATCATATATACCATATCGATAAGAGGTAACCACACCTTGTGAACCAAAGCGATTATGCAAATATGGAACTACACTATCTTGGAACATGCCCTTCATTTCACCAGGAGGTCCTGGCAAAAGAATATATGTAGTATCTCCATCTTCAACGACAACACCTGGTGCTACACCTACCGGATTATGTAGTACCTTTGCACCTTCTGGCAATTGTGCTTCTCGACGACTTGCATCAGGCACAGTACGTTTTACACGTTGGAAAAATTTTTCAACCTCATTCATCGCCTCTTGATTAAATATAATCTTTCGGCCCACAGAATCAGCCAATACATTCCGTGTAATATCGCCCTGTGTCGGGCCTAGCCCACCAGTACTAATAACAATATCTGCTCTGGAGCTAGCTAGCTGAAAAACTTCAGCCATACGCTTTGGGTTATCCCCTACGACAGATTGATGAGCAATAGTATATCCTAATTTATTTAATTCTTGTGCTAACCAAGATACATTAGTATTTACTGTATCACCTAGCAATAACTCTGAACCTGTAGAAATGAGTTCTACAATCATCAGATCACCTCCACAATCGAATGTATCGAGCTGTGTTTTATTCTACAACCGTAGCTACTACGTCGTAAGCAAAGCCCTGCTCTACTTGTACCTTAAGAATATCTCCAGGTTGAATCTCTTCTCCGCAGTCTTCAATGTACATATTACCGTCTACATCAGGTGCTTGAGATTTTAAGCGTCCTTTAGCGAGTAATGTACCATTCTCACCTTCCTCGATTTCTTCTACCATTGCATAGTCAATAGTACCTTCTAAATCTCGATTATTTTCTTCAGAAATAGCGGCTTGGATGGACATGAGAATATGATAACGGTCTTCTTTTACCTCTTCTGGCACTTGGTCTTCACGCGCACCAGCTGGTGTACCTTCCTCTTGAGAGTAAGTAAATACGCCCATATTATCAAATTTGATTTCTTTTACAAAGTCGCAAAGTTCCTCAAATTGCTCATCTGTTTCACCAGGGAAGCCAACGATAATAGATGTACGCAATGTAATATGTGTAG
>ENA-OWLC01000344-OWLC01000344.1-metagenome-genome-assembly--contig:-NODE-344-length-12353-cov-5.514555_pt1 | contig 12353 bp, 17 predicted proteins | sample MGYA00245344_ERZ651092 | MGnify/ENA primary metagenome ERZ651092 (study PRJEB26857, sample SAMEA4031755) | metagenome | biome: human; feature: oral; material: saliva | place: Philippines | collected 2014... | reverse complement strand
ATATATTCTATCCGCTGATTGAACAATCTATTTTTAAGAATTAAGGGAATAAATTATGAAAAATAAAATTTTTATCATTTTAAATATTTATTATCATCTCAATTGATTAGGATCTGACGGTACATTGTCTACCAACCATGTATCATGGAATTGAACAAATTCCTCGAGATCAGTAATCTTAAAATCAAATTTTACTCCGGCTGCAGCAATATTCATTCTTTCACGATATAGCTTAAGCATCTTATCTACATTCTCAAGCTTCTTCATATGACCATATAGGATTTCAAGAACACCACTATATGTTACAGGGTTTGTATCATCCTCACGGATTTTACCTGTATTCTCATCATAATTTTCAAGTTCAGCCATTGCTCGTGCAGATTCTACACCAACTCCCGCTGGTTGTTGCATTGTATTATAAAGGAAGAACAATGTAGAATAATCAATTTCAAATGCCTTATCTGGTGTCAATTCCTCGATATGCTTTGTAATTACCTTATCAAAGGTCAATACACCTTTCCATGCACCATTAACCCAATGGTTAGCTTGATTATTAAACTTCTTAAGGAACTCTGCATATACAACACTCTTACCTGAACCTGCTGCACAAATCTCATACTTCTTATCAGTATATTCTGCAACCTTATTATTAAAGTCTTGCTTTGCTTTCTGAAGATCATCATCAGTAGCATCTTCATCATATACAGTAATCCACTTATCAAACTTATCCTTCATTTCAGCCCTCATGTTATCACGAGCTTCTGCAATTACCTTAGGATCTACTTCATTAATATCACGATTCAAATCGATATTAATAGCTTCTTTATTATTCTTTTTCTTAGTCATTATTTTTGTACAAAAATATTTTTTTAATTAACTTTATTAATTATATAGTGTTTGCATAAAAAAGTTTGAGTTAGTAACGTGTTATTTTTATAAACTACTTATATTTTTTTCGGGCACATTCATTACAAGTTATATATAGGTCTAAATCTTTATTATATAACTCATTAATATTCTTTATATTTGCTGCATTAAAATACAACTATCCTGAATAATATGCAGTATTTAATCCCTAATCAGGTAAACTATTATCCTACACAAAAATATTGCGATATATTTTCTATTTCATTTGTTTATATAATTTTTTATTTTATAGAATAGATAAAACTAAACTTATTCCAAATCCTATTAGGGTTATTAATCCTATTGTACTAAGAATAAGAGTAGTTAAGAATTTTTTATTATCTATAATTAAAGGGGCATATTTCCATATAACCAAATATGTTCTACTCTCCCTTGGTGATGTAGTATCAGAATCTTCTATATGATAGAATTCTGGAACATACATAAATTCTGCCCATGATAATTCATAACATAGATAATTTGTAATAGGTCTTACAATCTCTTGTAACTTATTCATTATATCTACGTCTGACCCTGAAATTTGGAACTCTGTAGGTACATTAACAATCGTAGAAATATTGCTACAATCTGGATCAAGTGATAGCTTGTAAGCATTAAACTTACTCGCTACATCACTTGCTTCTCTTTTCATTTCTTTTCTGAATTCTCGTTTATTTTTAATATCAATAAACAAGTTTTTTATGTTTTTAAAAAACTTTATCATTCCTATATATGAAATATTTTATTTTAAAAACTACTACATGCTTTTGCATTGTTGCAGTCTACATACAGGCTGTAAAGATGCTTATATTTAGTCTTCATGCATGTATCAAGTTTTCTTTTTGCATCATACAAGTAATTCTTTACTGTAGATTCATTCATATTTAAAGCTACACTAATATCCTTAATCTTTTTGTTATCAATGAGCTTCATTGTAATGACAGTGCGAGCTGTATCAGGAAGAGAATTAATTTCATGTACCGTTGCATTATAAATCCTTGTAATTACATCTTCAGGAGTTAACATTTTAAGCTCCTCATCAGAAGTTTCAAAGATGTCATCTTGTACATTATTAACCAACACTGACGGTGTAGACAATGCACAATAATCTGCAATATCAGCTTCCACTGTTGGCATCTTTCTCTTTTCTGCCAACATTGTAAGACATTCATTTTTACAGATGGTCCACAACCAAGTAGAGAATGCAGCAACTTCTGGTTCATACTCATCAATATGCTCGTATGCTCTTACAAATGTTCGTATAACTATATCATCAGCATCGTCAAAGGTTCTTACGTAACCCAACGCAAACTTTCTCAAACCGAACCAAAATAGTTCCTGTAAATTAGCCCAGTTCTTTTCGGTTCTATTAGTTAAGAACTCATTTACTACCTTTGTTGCTTTCTCTGCTGCTTTACTTTTAATGTTACTCATATCTTATTTTAATTATATGTTCGTTTTATATTTACAATGCAAAGATATAAAAATGATATGAAATAACAAAATATTTTCTGCTAAAAAACGTTAAAATTTTAATTTACTTCTTATATATATGTCGAACAATCGGATTAATTAACCTTTCCTGTACATTATAAGAAGTCCAGAGTGGATATTGATGTCGTTCATTCATAAACCCATATAACATGAATATTAAGATAGGTATATATTTAATATCATTATCATATATTATCATTTGATATAAATCTCCATATTCTGTAACATATTCACTATTAAGTTTTGTTTTTCTAATAAGTGGTATATTACCTATTTCAGTCAATATATTATCAAGTTCTTTTTTTGGTAATGTATATAATAATGAGTTCCACCAATAACATATTTTATGACATGGATTATCTAATCCATCCCATATAGTAATATCTAATATGTTTTTATCAGTATTATTAAGAATTAATTTATAGCTATATGTACAATCATATCGTTTTCTATCCTCTTTTTCATTTTCAAGATGTTCATCTAATAAGTTCTTAAACTTTGGATTTATAAGTTTATAATTACGAATTTTATCTCCACAATTAAATGAAAACACAAAACCTTCAATATTTCCTAAATTCTTAAGAAATTCCAGGTGGGTGGTACTGACCCCAAAATTTGAGCCATTTTCTATCAAAAAATCGACGATTTCATTAGAAAACTGCCCCAAAAACAACGCTTTTTTGCAAGAAATACTCAATTTTTCAGCAAGTATTTCTAATGAAGCATGTTCAATGTTTTTTTCATTATAATTAAATGCAGATAATAATACTATACGTTCTGTACCATTATTATCAATTAAATGCTCATCATTAATTAACTCAAAGTTAATAATAGAATATTCATTTAATATATCTTTATATTTTTCTGCAAATTTAATAGCGTGATAATAACTACCATTAATCATCTTTTCTATTTCAGATATTTCTTGACCTATTGCATTTGGTCTATCTGAACGTTTATGATATGTTGTACATATAGTGCCATCATCTTGTTTTACATTATATACTTGAAATGCTGTTCCATCTTCTTTAATAGAAACAGTAACAGGTGATGATAATATACTTCTTATATCCAGACGTTTTGCATTTAATAATTTTGATATATTCTCCATTTTATAAAACCGTTGCACAACCTGAAAATTCAGATTGTAAAAATTTTAATCGTTCTTTATTTACTGTAGTACCCATTAGATTATCGGCTGTATTAATGTAATACAAATCTTGTGGTGTATATTTAGTTAGCAAGTACTTATTAACTGCATACTTTGCTAAATAATTATTATAGTCTTCTACATCTTGTAATGTTTTTAATTTATCCTTAAACTCCTTAACAACATATATATACTGTTTATCTGTTAAACTAATTAAACCTACTTTTTTTAAAAATAAGTTTTCAATTAATTCAGATATTGGTAAATATTTAAAATCATATAAAGCTTTATTTAGATACGATTTAACTAAATCATTTGTACCTTGGCCAATAAGAGTTAATGTATATATAGGTTGAGGTTTATTTATAAAATATGCTATTAACTTATCATACCACTTAAAATATTTAGTATCTACTTTATATTCTAAATAATCTAAGCTTTCTTTTAGATTTACAATGATTGGCATATTTGGATTTCCAAATATGCGTCTATATAGATATGATTTTAATAATTTAAACATATATTAAATGTAAAATGACAACTTACTTTTTATATGAATAAGTTGTCATTTTGTTTACTTATATTTTATATATTTTTTAATTTGTAGTATCTTCATTATTATCAATTAATGTCCACAATTCATGTTGCTTACCTTTTTCAATAAGTGCCATAATAGGTCTAACATATTTAAATTCTGCACTTCCAAGGAAACTAAGAACTATATTCATTTCTTCTACTGGCATATTATTTTGTGTACTTTCTACATATTCTACAAGATCAAGTAGTTTAATTGTTGATCCTTGATTATTAGTAAGTGATGTAGCATACTTCATATTACCAGTACACATATAAAATAACTCCATAAATTTAGGTGTTACTTTAAGTCGTTGACGATAATCTTTTGTTTCCGGTTCAGGCATTTCAGAATCATCTTCATATATAATTTCTTCATTAAATGAATCTGATTTCTTTTCATCTTTTATATCTTCTGTTGTGGTATTTGTAGTTTCTTCATTAACTACTGTAGTATTATCTATTTCTTCTGTCTTATTACTCATTTCTTTTATTTAATTATTTTTTATAAAGATGGTAGATTTGGCATTTTTGGTATGCTTATATTACTCATCGGATTATTGGTCATAGAACGATTCATATTACTTTGCATATTTGCCATATCCATTTCCATCTGTTCATTATCCTTCTTAGCTTGTTTATTTTTTTCTTCTATCTCTTTTTGGTATATATCAAATAAATCACATACTTCATAGAATGCAAATTCATGTAATAAACCTATATCAGTGAAATGACATTCTTTTACCATATAATATATTATCTATAAAATCTCTGAATACCATACCTTAAATGTAGGTAATGGATTCAGGATTTCATGAAAATATATAAACAGGCTATTGATATGATGTTTGTTCTTATAACAGCTATACCAAATTTGGAAAACTGGATCTATTTTAGAAGTCAATATCAATGTGTTCCATAAAGATACTCTTGATTCCTCCACGAAATTCAAGCGGCGCTTGGCGCTGCGTACCTCCTTCATCTGTATAATTTAGAACTGGAACAATTGCACTTTCAATAGTAGAACGTACCTTCGTCATTAATGCCCATTCATAACCTGTCCATTCTGTCGTCATATCTACTAATTGGTAATAATAATCATTATTCAAGAAACGATAATCACTAACAAGGAATGCAGCAATATTAATAAAGTCTTGGTCAAAACCTTCACGACGTTGTTGACGAGTATACATATAATCTTTTAACCATTTAAGTGTACCAACAGAAGGCATATATATATCCATCATACCAGATTTATAATAAGAAGATTTAACAGGGAATGAGAAACAGCGTTTTTCTGCATTGTAATATTTCATAAACTTATCACTAAGCTTTAAGAATTCTACATTATCTTTCTTAACTGTAACATCATCCTTTTCATTAATAACTACCTTTAAATCATTCTTTCCAGCAGGGAAAGTGAAGTCATGGATTGCAAGTATAATATAAAATCTATCAATATCAATAAGGTCTTTATATGTTGCATATCTACCTTCTTCTTGTGGGAATGATACATAACAACAACTTTCCAAAATATTATTCAATGCTGTATCAATACTTTGTGGATCTGTTTCATCAGTTGATGACCAATGTTTAATATCTGCAAGTGTAGCAGCCTTAATATTAATACGGGTTCCAACTGGATAATATAAACCTTTAGTAGGAAGGTCTTCTACCTTAATAGGTAAGAAACCATGTCCAGCGGTTCTATTAAATTCCTGTAATTGTTTTACTCGGTCAGCATGTTCTTCTTCATTAGTATACTCATTTAATGCAGTTGCTTTTGCAGTGGCATCAGCACGTAACTAATCTATAAGCTCACCATTACCGACAGCATCTAAGTGCATATCTGATAAGTTCTATGCCTTTGGTTCTTCTATTTGATCTGCATAAGATGCAAGATCTTTTTCATTATTCTTATTATCTTTCATTTACTGATTATAAAATAAAATCTTTCTTATAATTATATATTAAAACTGTAAATTAGTCTATAAATTTAATTAAACATTATAACTTAAAATTTGATTGTATATAGGTCCATGATTTCTTATATCATCTATAACGTAATTATAATAAACTTTTAACATAGTAGGATCTAATGAGGCTTTAGCTCCTTCCTATATATAAAAATTATAATTTTCCATAATACTTCTAATATTACCAGAAAGTATACTGGATAAAACAATACGAATATAAAATTTATCGAGTTTATTATAAGCTAATTTATATGTTAATTTTTTAATTTTACTATCTAAATGCTCAGTATTTTTAAATAAAATATTATCACAAATTAACTTAATATCTGATTTAGATATATTAATTTCATTATGCTACATAGTAGTTAATGTATCTACATCATTAAATTTACATAATGCCAGTTTATTAAAATATGTAATAAATAAAGCAGTATCATGATATATAGGTAAAAACATAAATAATACATAACCATTATCTGGTAATATATAAGTTTGTGTATATTTAATAAAATCTGTTATAATGTCATTATCAATATTCTCAATACTCATAGTACCCTTATTTATCGCAATATTTCCTAAATTATAAGGCTATATATCTACATCAATAGTTAAATCATTATTATTATTCAGTAAAATGGTTATATCAGTATAACCATTCTTAGCCATGTGTGTTATAAAACATATCATTCCATAAGATAAAATTAAAGTATTTAATTCATTTATACTACTGATAACTGTATGTTGAGTACTATATTTTGGTATTAATATACGAATTTTACATTTAACTGGTATTACTAATAATTTCTATACTTTCTCTAAAATCTAATTAATTAATGTAGTAATTCCTATTGAATCTTTAATAGAATGGCAATCACTATAATCTATATATATAGTATTATTTTCATTAATTATAAATCTTATCTATAACTATTGATATTCACTATAAATTAATGATGTTGTAACGGCAATAACTCGTTTATCATCAGAAACAGCAAATTTGGAATATTTATAATCATGTGTTGTTTCAAATGTATTCTTAATAACATTAATTATGTTATCTAATGCAAAGGTATTACTAATATTATTAATAATATTATCATTATCATTAGTACTATCAAGAACCTCATTAAAATCAAATTGTTCTATTATATAATGTTTATTTTTCATCATAACATATTTATGAATAATTAATAATTAAAAATAAATTAAATTAATACTACTGAAACCGGTAGTATAGTTATTTAATTTTATGTTATTAAGGAGAAATTTAAGTTATCAATTATTTGAATATAATATAGTAGTATTTCAAGATGAATAGGTTGAATAGTATATAGTAGACAATTCTACATCAACTTATTTTATTGTAAAATATAATGAGAATACTAATATATTAGATGAAGATAATACAGATACTTATTATCCCATAAGTAATACACCATTAGTTAAAGGTAAAATTACATTACATCAATTATATAATTACAAATTTATACCTAACGAAATAGCGGCGTCATATACCAATCATTCAATATTTCCAGAGTTAAAGTATTTTAGAAGTATAGAACTTATGTATAAGTTTTAGTGGTCAATGGAATATAATTCAATGTATGGTCATTTTAAAAAATACATTAAATTACCTGAAGGACTTAAATACATGGGGTATGAGGCAGTGTGTAATACGTCCATAGAATATCTTATATTCCCTACTTCTTTTAAAGGTTTTATATATGATAATGCGGTGGAAAATAATAATAATTTAAAGGTAATTATATTTACAGGAAATAATGAAATTTTTATAAAAGCATATACTAATCCAAATTAGTATTGTTTACCTTTTAATAGATGTCATCCTGATTTAAAAGTATATTGTAAGCAAAACGTATATAATTCATTTATAAAAGTTTATAATAAAATAACAGAGTAGAATTATTAGGAATTAAAGAATAAATTAATTTCTCAATTAGTACTATATAATAGTTTAGATGAATTACCGATTAAATTTGACATGTACTAAAAAATAAATTAAATTAATACTACTGGGACCGGTAGTATAAGTATTTAATTTTATGAGTACTTTCAGACGGCATTTATATTTTAATAATAGAAGTATTAAAACTTTAATTCATAAATGGGATGCAAATCCTATATATCTTTCTGGTAATATATTAAAGGATTAGGTCAATAGTCAATATAGTGTAGATTGGACTGCAGTAAATGGAAGTACTTTAAATTTGGCATCTGGCTATATAAATTGTTCTGGTAATGATTTCTTATATACTAATAAATTTCAAACTGATAAATCATTTGGAAAGTATTGGGAAATTTCTATCACATTTAAGTATATAAAAAATAATACATATAATAGTTATGTTTTAATTGACATGTGTTCGGTTACAGGCACACGACCTAATACAGCAGCTTGTTGTATCATTTATAAAAAAGACGTAATAGATACAAATGTTAAATTTTATTATAATCAAGCAGGTAATGATTTACATTATAAAACAGTTCCTATAGGTAATAGGTTAATTGAAAATTAGGATAATACTATTACAATAGGAATAGAACCAATAGATAATACATATGCTATGCATTATATAATAGTTAATAACAAATATAAATTTTATATAACTGATAAATTTATTGCACGTGATATAGGTAATGAGGTTACATGGAATTCTGGGGCACCAGCTTATATTGGTAGAGCTCATACCAATGGTTACTATGTTACAAATGCAAATTATTTTATTAAAAACATTTCAATGTACCATTTAGAATATTTTTAATTAAATAATAACTACTGAAACCGGTAGTACTATTATTTAATTATATGTATTTTACCAATAGATTTCATTTAGTGAAATAGTTAAATGACCATAATGTTGTTAAATTTAAAGATCCATTAGTAGAACAGCTTTTAATTTAGCACAAACCTTCTTTAAAATAGGGAAATATCACATTATATGATTTATCACAGTATAAAGATATAAGTGGTATTTTTTAGAACTCTGATATATAGTACTTTGATGAATTTAAATATTTCACAAGTATAGAATATATTGGAGGTTCCAACTCATAGAAAGATCTTAAAAATAATTTTATTAATTGTACCAAATTGAAAGTACTTACATTTCCTCCAAACATTAAGAAAATTTTATATGGAACTATTACAAGAACAAGTTTAGAATCACTAATTATACCATCCGCAGTTACTTATATATAGTCCGAAACATTTGTAAGTAATCCAAACTTGAAAATTCTTATTTTCAAATCAGAAACTTTATCAATAGGCAGTGGTATTTATCATTATTTAAATAATAATGCAAATTTAAAAGTATATTGTAAACCATTAGTTTATGAAATTTTTTATCAACGATTTCAACAAGCTAATAATTCAGGACAAATAAGCAAACTTGTGAAATATGAAAATGAAAATGAACTTCCAAAATTTTAATGAAGTTCATTTTCATATTTTAATTGTACCAATCTACTTTACCTTCATATAATGTACTTTCCTATCTATTATCATTATAATAACTCATTAATGAAAAATATCTTTCACTATCCGGAACTTGCATTATACGAGCAGCAATATCTTTTGTAATATAGAATACTATTGTACCTAAACTTAAATTCATTGCATCTGAATCTTGATTTGGATATATTTCAATTTCAGTACCTTGTATAGTAGGGAATACTAATTTATATGTAGTAGTACCTGTTAAATCATATGGAATACGAGTATTTGCATTATTTAATGTATACAATTTTAACATGTAATTAGAACTTGAATGCTTCAAATGTAATGTCATTTTACCTTGTGTATACATCTAACCTGTTTGTACATCTTTTACTACCAAATCTGTAACATCATAATAACTCCTCATATATTTTTCCTTAACTTCAGGTTTTGATATATTCACAGGAGTATTTTCAATTTTATTAATTTTATTAACTACTTTATATGTTACAACATTATGTAATTCTACCTTTTTATTCCTTTCTACAAATTGTTTACCAGGTAATATCATTGAACATGTTTTTATAATATCCATGTTATTCATTCTATTATAAAGGTGTGCTGTATATTTTACTGATATACTGCTTAATGTCATATTCAATATTTTTTCAGGTGTTGGAATAAATCTACTTCTCCAGAACTATCCATGTTCTTTTGTTTTCCCAGTATAATCAATAGTATTTGTAAAGTATTCAGTTCGTGTTACTTTTGAATTTGGAACATCTGGGTTAACTATATAATCATAAAAATATGTAACTGCTAATTCATTTATAATAACCCATCTAAATGTTTCATCACCATACATTTCTATGAAATCATCCATGCCTTCATTTGCTTGGTCTATTTCACTATAATCCATCATAGGGATATTACCAGTTTCTATAGCCAGCATTTTATCAAGGTTCATGTCTGTTGCAGTTCTATCATCACCATAAACCGGATAATATACAATCGTATTAGTTTCTTCATCAACTTTCATTCTAACATTAAAATAATTAGAATTAGATTCCATTTTTAATGCAAATGAACGTGGTTTATCGATTGTAAAAGTACCTTCACCTGTTGTATTGGTTTTATTAGTTAATGTAAAGTTTTCAGGTTGGACTGTACTAAAGTCTACAATTATATCTGAATATGGATTTACTTGGCCTCTGTATATATCGATTATATTGTTTTCTTCATCTATAACATCTTCATATACAAAATCTATATTTCTCATATTAAGACCTAAATCATATGGGCTTGGAAATGAAATTTCAATGTAACGATCATAGAATTTACTATTTAGATATAATGGACTTTTTAACCAAGTTATTTTATCTTTTAATTGTTCTTTTGGCATGAACCAGTTGAGTACAATTATATCATCATTAATTCTTTTCTTTTTAGCTTCTTTCTATACCTATGATACATGCGCATGTACTTTTATATTAATACCTGCAATAGCATTCATTACATAACCAGATATAAGATAAATTCTAATTTTATCATTATTAACTTGTACTTGTCTAATTTGATTATGGTTATCTGTAATATCTTTAATAACTGTACCATAATTTGTGCCATTAACAATTATTTCAGAACCATATAAATTATCCTATGTATTATAAATGTTAAAATCATTGAAAGTAATTCCAGGGTAATAGCACTCTCCAGAGCTTGAACTATTTAATACAATATTTGGTATATTATGTTTTTCTACACAATATTGATTACCATCTCCACCTTGGTACATATATACAGTTTCAGAAGTTTCTCCTCCTGAATCACTATATAATGTAGTTATTTTATATTGATCACTCTTATACTCAAGTAACATCTAATTAGTTACTTGATAGAATTTAGAAAATGTAGCCATTTAATTTTTAATTTAACTTCTGAAATTTTATTTTTAATTTTAGAATCTGAAAATAGTATATGTTAATCCTATACCAATTTGGGGAGATACATTTAATGATTTATCTATACCAACTCCAATATATGGTCCAACACTAAATTTACCGAGTTTAAAATATTCTTTTAATACTTTTGATTTCTATGGTTCAATTACTACTGACTTCATATCAGAGTTAGCTATATAAGGATTAGAATTTTTAGCAATTACTTTGAGCTGTTTATCTTTCTCTATAACATCTAATGTAAGTTCATTCTTTATATTCAATCCTGTAATAGTAGTATTAAAATTATTAAAATTACCTTCAACTTTTGTATTACCATTCATTGAATACCAATTATTAGGTTCAGATACATGCCATTGTAATTCATGATATGTAGTATCATTTATAGTAGTGGTAATAATCGTATCTGAATGTGCATATATAGTATCTATATGAAATACCTATTTAGTTTTTGTTATAATTAAAGGATTATCATATAAACCTTTTATTTCTTTATAAAAATCGGTATTCTTTAATTCTTTCTTATTCATGAATATAGGTGTATCTATCATATCATAAGAATTTCCATTCTTATCTTTATACTACTAAATGGTATCTGTACCAATAAACTTATTCTTAATATTAGTTAATTCCCTGTTTGTTATATTATTGGTTACATAAAACATTCCTACTAAAATAATCAACAGTATTATGAATATATCCTTAAATGTTAATTTCTACAGATATTTTATAAATTTCTTCTTCTGATACCATATTGGTTAATCCATCAGTACACATTAATATAATATCATCTTTTAAATATCCTTTTACCATGGCGTCTGGCTCTATATATTCTGTAA
>ENA-OWLC01000338-OWLC01000338.1-metagenome-genome-assembly--contig:-NODE-338-length-12449-cov-4.040342_pt1 | contig 12449 bp, 13 predicted proteins | sample MGYA00245344_ERZ651092 | MGnify/ENA primary metagenome ERZ651092 (study PRJEB26857, sample SAMEA4031755) | metagenome | biome: human; feature: oral; material: saliva | place: Philippines | collected 2014... | reverse complement strand
TTTTGGCAGACCGTCAGCAGCCGTAGGGGACCGATTTATCGTGCCCGCATATACGTATACACCCACGAAATGACGAACAGAAATGCGTGTGCGGTGAAATGGAAACGCATATTTAATAATGTGAAAACACGTATTTGTTGAAATGGATACACGTATTCGGTGAAATAGACACACATTTTTGGTAATATCAGGATACGGGCGCGATGAATCGGTCCCCTACTTTCGTGGGTGAACGCCACCCATTCACGGGGTGTTTCGTGGGTGTTTCATAGTGTGTTCGTGGATTTTCACCGTGTGTTCGCTGCATTATTGCAATTCGTGCGACACATTATTATAATATGTGTAATGCGAAATGAAAAACCATTCGCAACGTCATCGCCACCTGTTCGCCACCCATTTTGTGAATATGCAATGCGTTATGAAAAACAGGACGTAACTTGTTTGTTCTGTGGCTGTTACGTATTCAGAAAACAAAAAGGGGGTTTTTGCAACATAAAAACCCCCTTTTTGCACGCTAAAAACCCCCTTTTTGCACTACAAAAACCATACTTTTAAAATGCAACAATATTCTTATGGTGGCGCACCTACCATACTTGCCAAATGCAATGCACACATTTTGGCACAACAAACACGCTATTTCTGCGTTGCTAAAACAATTTTGTGTGCCTGCAATGCCCTGTTTATGGGCTATCTGGAAACTGCCTAAATACTACCCACAATACTACCCATAAGAAACTTGATATGCCTTTCGCTATGTTGTACCTTTGCAAATGTAAAACAACAAACGGTTTTCTAACAACCAAATGCTACAAAAACGCTACAACATATTTATATATATAGTTAGCCAAAAACGTAAAAGCATAAAAACAAAACTATAAAAACATATAACGAGACAAAAATATGAAATTAACATTAGACGACTATTTATCGCCCCACTTCACAGTTGGCGAGTTCTTTAGATCGGGAACTGCCATTAGGTTGGGCATAAACAACACACCCGATGCCTATCCCGACGAAGGCATTAGCACCGAAGAGGTGATTGAAAACCTAAGAGCACTGTGCACAGAAGTGCTCGAACCACTACGGCAAAGGGTGGGGCGGGTGATTATAACAAGTGGATACAGGTGCAAAAAACTAAACAAAGCAGTGGGCGGAGTGTGGAACTCGCAACACCTAAAGGGCGAAGCTGCCGACATTTTTGTGCCTAACACAGAAACAGCAATGCGCTATGGCAACATTCTGGAACAGCATTCGGCAGTGCAACAACTATTGTTAGAACCGCTCGGAGCTAAGCAAAAACGATGGATTCACGTGGGATATAAACGACAAAAATAGGACTTTCGGCGACAAATTAGGAACAAATTTGCTTGCTAAATATGTTATGCCGATACACCTTATTATATATAACGCAAAACGTAGGTGGGTAGTCTGCCTATGAATATCAGTTTTATTTTTAAATTTTTATTAACCTTTTAATTCTTAAAAAATTATGGCATTAAAGTACAAAATGTACCAATTACACACTGCAAAGCACAAGTACAACAATTATTGGTATGCCCGTGTAGCCTATATGGGCACCTTAGACACTCGCCAATTGGCAGCTCGCATTAGCGAACGATGCACAGTTACAGAGTCGGACATACTTGCTGTGCTCAGCGCTTTGGTAGTAGAGATGACGCATAACCTGCAAAACGGAATGCGAATAAAGCTCGACAACTTCGGAACTTTTAAGCTTTCCATCAGTTCAAAGGGCGAAAAGGAACGCAAAGACTTTATTCCTGCAAAGAATATAAGGAAAACTCGCGTGCTGTTTCAACCGTATACACGCGTGGGAGTGGACAATTCGCGCTTTAAAAGCTTCGTTACTGGTGTGCAAGTAGAGGAACTTACCGCCTACAAAGGTAGCCGAACGAAAAAGAAGGAAGGCGAAACCACCGGAGGAGGAACTAATCCCAGTGGCGGACAATCGCACCCATAAGTAGCCAATGTTGCCAAACTTTGCTAACCTTAAGGGGCTTAGGGTATGCCAATAATGGCACTAAAAACCAGAGAAACCAATGTGCACTGCTTGCTAAAAACAGTTGCAAACAATGCAAAAACAGTGCTGCGTGGTTTCTTTGGTAGTTCCAAAAACACACAAAAATCTTTTTATTAACCGTTTAAAACCGTAAAATTATGAACAAAGACAAATGGAAATTCATTGTACAGTTAGTTCTTTCAGTGCTCACAGCCATAGCAACCACGCTGGGAATGGGGTCGTGCAGATAAGCAAAAAATACGCATAGAGCGGACGAATGCTATCTGTGTTGCGCAAAAATCAATAGAAAACACATTGCAAAAACACTCATCAAACAACTTAGAATATCGTTTTCTAATCAGTTATAATGATTATATAGCAATGTGTAAACAACTGAAATACAAGGTCTTTTGGCACATAACAACCGACAAAATAGTAGGTTAGAGCCGACAAGAAAGGAAGAACGCTTCGACAAGTTTGTAGGTTTTGTGCGACAGAAAGGGAATGTACACACAAAAAAAACGACACATTGGGAGGCAGGCAACTACCAAAACGGAAGTTGCTTGCCTCTTTTTTGTGTTTTGGGCGTATATTTATGGCATTTGCATAGTGTAGCAACGGTTTTCGTGAGTATGTGTTCTGTTTGTTGGTTGCTATATTTCGGTAAAACCAAACTGTGGGCATCGCATTGCACTTTTAGCTTTTTTGCATAACCATTTTACTACCAACGTGTTGCAAAGTAGTGGCAACAAATAGGGAATATGTACAGAAACGCATTGCAACGGTGTGGCAACAAATGGGGAATATGTATAGAAACGCATTGCAACGGTGTGGCAACAAATAGGGAATATGTATGGAAAAGCATTGCAATGCTGTGGCAACAAGTCGGAGAAAAGTATGGAAAGGCATAACAAGCAAACTGCGACAAGAAAGTAAAAAACTCTATGTTGTGAGCAGAAACACTTAGTTTCGACGCTCGTTTAACATAACTTTTCACTTTTTTGTCGCAGTTTATATATTTATATAAAGGCAAGCAATGGGGCGAAATGTTTGTAGAAGTTAGTCGGTTGAAGGTTGGTTTAATTATAGAAGCGTCTTTTTGAGATCTCCAATGCCTGCCTTTTATTAGTGTGTTCTCTCGCTTTAATGTTATGGAACACGTTTCGTCCCATTCTCATTTAGGCACTCCTATCCTTCATCTTTGTTATTCTCATTTTCATCTAACTGGCGTATGCACCTCTCGCAAGGTATTTTAGCCATTTGCTAAACCAATGAAACCTTACGCTTAAGGTAGTATAAATCTAAAACGTCAAGGCGTTTTTATTCTTTCGCAAGCTATTTTCGCCTTTTTCACTAAACCATTATACCTTTCTATCAAGGTATCCCAAATTTTCTTTTTGTGGCAGCTTTACCATCTCACGAGGGCTTAGTTGCCTTACTATTTAAACATTACTATTCTTTAATTTAAACATCATTATTTCTTATTTTAGGCACTTCCGCCTTGTTTTACGACATTTTTTTCGCCTTTTTTCGTAGGCAGTCGGCACATATTCCCTTATAGTACAGCTGGGCATCGTCTATTGTAAAGCCTTCAATTGCACTACTTTGGGGCATTGGCGGTTGTGTATCGGGCATATCAAACACACGTCCGCACTCTTTACAAGAGAAGTGAGCGTGCGGCGTTGTGGTACCATCGTAGCACACATGGTGTTCGTCTATGGTTATCATAAGTGCTCCGCCCTTCTCCGAAAACATTCTTAATGTATTGTAGATGGTGGTGCGACTCACTGTTGGGATGCGTTTTTTGAGTTCTACAAATATATCGTCGATTGTTGGGTGGGTATGATGTTCCATCAGATAACGCATAATCTCTATGCGCTGAAGCGATGGGCGTATACCACAATCGAGCAGCTTTTTATAGGCTGGATCTATGTACATAATTTACTATTGCATTTAAATTCTCATTGCAAAGGTATATAATTGTTGTGGAAATACCAAACAAAAAACAGTTAAAATTTTCTGTTTTACTTACTAATAAGGATATAAAAGCGAACAAATTACTACTTTTTTGGAAATATTGTGTAGTTTTTCCATATTCAATACCATGTGTTTTCTATTTTATAAACGTTTGTTTTGTGTTTTTGGGGCATATTGTTCTGTTTTCTCTACAGTGTTTTGCCACTGCTGTGTTGCTATTTTTGTGTTAGGAAGGCGGCAAGATTGGGTGGTGCAGGAAACGTTTTGCAGTTTATGTGTTCCATTTGTTGTAGTCCGCTTTCGGTAATTCGGCATCGTTGGCACCGGCTATCGTGTTTGCAAGTGTGGCGTTCCAGGTATCCTTTTCGTTCGAGAGCGGCTATCACTTTCGATGCGTTTGAACGTGTAAGACCCATCTCACTGGCTATTTCGCCAGCGAGAAGGCTCTCTTTATTAGCGAGCATGCACAGCAACATAAGTTCGTTTATGTTTATGTTGAATGTGTTTTCTAATGCTCGTTCAAATTCTATTACTGCCCGAAAGATGCTGTGCACCTTATGAATGCAGTTGTTATCCATACGCTTTTGCTATGTTTGGCTTATTTTAAAAGCGTTTCTTTAATCATCTGTTCCAGTTCGTTTTTGGGGTGAGCACCTACCGACATGGTTGGTTTTCCGGTTTTTGGAATAAACAAAAGCGATGGTATTGAGCGTATGTTGAATAGTGCTGAGAGTTCTTCGCTCTTGTCTACGTCTATCTTATATACGTCTATTTTGCCGTCATACTCCTGTGCTATCTCTTCAAGAATGGGTGCTGTGGCTTTGCACGGACCGCACCAAGTGGCATAAAAGTCTACTATTGCAGGTTTGTCGCCTTTAAATTTCCATGTGTCGCCTGCGGTTTTATAGTCCATTATCTTTTCTCTGAACATTGCTTCGTTCATTTCTGTTACCTTCATATTTGTTCCTTTCTTTGTTTTAACCGTGTTTGTTTTGTTGTTGTCTACTTTGTTTTTTGCTGTTGTATTGCAGCTTCCAAGCGTGAAGACTGCGGCTACTGCGAGCACGAAAATATTTTTTTTCATTGTTTTTTACTGATTTCGTTCCACATTTGTCGTTTTGCTCTGTTTTTATTATCCTTTCACTATACACTAACGTCTGCTATTTTGTTGTGGCTTTTTGCGCCGTTTCTGTTGTAGCGGACACTGTTTTATGATACATTCTATATGTTTCCATTGGAAACTAATGCAAAGTTAGGCATTTTATTTGTACCTTACAAATTTCCAATGGAAATTATTTCGCTTTATAATTTTATTTAACTTATATTGCCATCTATTGGCTGTTGCACCATAAAAGTATGGTTTTTGGCGTGCAAAAAGGGGGTTTTTAGCGTGCAAAAAGGGGGTTTTTACACGCCAAAAACCCCCTTTTTGTTTTTCGTTAGTATAACAAACACGTTGTTAATGTGTTACGAATATTCCGTGAAATGGTTGCGAACACCCACGAAATGTGCACGAAACATTCCACAACAACGCAACGCACACACTGCTATTTTGGGGTAAATATAAAAAAGGGACCCCATAAATGGAATCCCTTTAACTGCAAACCGTCTGCCATAACCATTGCAAACAAATTGCAACAATGCCACAAACACCCTCGTTCTATTGTTTTTTTACAAAGCACAAGAGCCTCAGGCGCACTGTGGTTTTAGTAAGAACGTGCTATAATAACACGGTGTTTAGCTGGCTTTCCACTCACCATGTCCACGCCTTCGGTCTGTTCGAACATAAAAGGAACACACCGAATGGTAGCCTGAGTGTCTTCTTTTATCTTTGCTTCCGTCTCTTCTGTGCCGTCCCAATGGCATAAGAAGAAGCCACCATCCTTAATTCGCTCTTTAAATTCATCGTAGTTATCACACTCGTATATATGTTCGTTGCGGAAGTTGAGTGCCTTTTGATAGATGTTAGTCTGAATATCGTCAAGCAATTTCTCTATTCTTTCAACAATTCCATCGAACGAAACGTTTTCTTTTTCTAAGGTATCGCGGCGCATTATCTCTACCGTGTTGTTCTCTAAGTCGCGTCCTCCCATTGCCAAACGCACAGGAACGCCTTTGAGTTCGTAGTCGGCAAACTTAAATCCGGGTCGTTTGTTGTCGGCATCGTCATACTTTACGCTAATGCCAAGCTGTCTAAGCTGTTCAACAACTGGCTTTAGCTTTGCCGAAATGGCAGCTAATTGCTCGTCGCCCTTAAATATTGGCACAATAACAACCTGTATTGGAGCAATCTTTGGAGGTAGAACCAATCCGTTATCGTCGGAGTGTGCCATAATAAGAGCCCCTATAAGGCGTGTGCTTACCCCCCACGATGTAGCCCAAACATATTCTGGTTTGTTATCTTTATTTAGGAAAGTAACATCGAACGACTTAGCAAAGTTCTGTCCAAGGAAGTGCGATGTGCCGCTCTGTAGTGCCTTTCCGTCTTGCATCATAGCCTCTATGGTGTATGTATCTAATGCTCCTGCAAACCTTTCGGTAGCACTTTTCACTCCCTGCACCACAGGAACGGCGAGCCAATGTTCGGCAAAGTCGGCATAAACTTTAAGCATTTGTCTTGCTTCTTCCTCTGCTTCCTCTCGTGTTGCGTGGGCTGTGTGTCCTTCTTGCCATAGAAATTCGGAGGTACGAAGGAATGGTCGGGTGCGCATTTCCCACCTCATTACGTTGCACCACTGGTTGCACATTAATGGAAGATCCCTATATGAGTGTATCCAATTGCGGTAGGTGTTCCATATAATGGTCTCGCTTGTTGGTCGAATAATAAGTTCTTCGTCTAGTTTTGCTGCAGGGTCTACCTCTACTCCACCCTCTTTTTCGTTAGCACGGAGCCGATAGTGGGTAACCACAGCACATTCTTTGGCAAATCCTTCTACGTGTTCGGCTTCGCGAGAAAGGAAACTTTTTGGAATCAGAAGTGGGAAATAGGCATTTTGTGCGCCTGTTTCTTTAAACATTTTGTCTAACTGTGCCTGCATCTTTTCCCATATAGCGTAGCCGTAAGGCTTTATTACCATACAGCCTCTAACGGGCGATTGCTCTGCTAAATCGGCCTTTACAACAAGGTCGTTGTACCATTGCGAATAGTTTTCTGCCCGTTTGGTAAGGTGTTTTAATTCTTTTGCCATAATATATACTATCTTTTTCTATGTCGTCTTTATAGGCAATTTCCCTAACTAAATAGGCAATTCCCCATTGTTTGAATAACTTTATCAGCGTAATTTTGTGCAAAATTACAAAAAAATGTTGGCAAACGGCACTTCAAAACAAAAATAGTTGTATCTTTGTTGCGGTGTCAGTGCATTAAGAAGGCACTGGTTTTGCAGGATAACAATTATGTGTTGTTTCGCTTAAAAAGAATGTAATGTGCTATTAAACCGTATGTATGATGTGCGCATACATATTGTGCAATATGCCAAAACATATATATTAGAATTTTAAAACATATAAAATTATACACATTATGAAGAGTTTAAAAACAATAACAGCCGCACTTTGTGTAGCTACACTCGTATCTAGTTGTGCAACAAATCAAGGAACTTACAGTGCCGGAGGTGCCGGAGCTGGTGCCGTTCTCGGGGGTATCGTGGGCAACATTATAGGTAAAAACACCAAAGGAACTGCTATTGGTGCTGCCATTGGTGCCGCTGTAGGTGCTGGAACTGGTGCTTTAATTGGTAGACACATGGACAAAGTAAAGCAACAAACCCAAGCACAGGTAGACAATGCTAAGGTTGAAACTGTGAAAGATGCCAATGGTTTAAGTTGCGTAAAGGTTACTTTCGACTCTGGTATCTTGTTTGCTACCAACAGTTCAGACCTTAATGTATCGGCAAAACACGACCTTACGAAGTTTGCCGGTGTACTTAGACAAAACAGCGACTGCGATGTTGCCATTCAAGGATATACCGATGCATCGGGCAACGACAATATTAACATTCCGCTTTCAGAGCGTCGTGCCAAAGCCGTTTCAAGCTATTTGCGTTCGCAAGGTGTGTCTTCTGGACAGATTCGCACAGTAGAAGGTCTGGGAAGTTCTAACCCTATAGAGAACAAACGCGTTAGTCAGGCTAACCGAAGAGTAGAGGTTTACTTGTATGCATCTAAAGAAATGATTAATAAAGCCAATAATGGCACCTTGTAAAAAGATGCCTTATTTTTGATTAAACTTAACTACCGCTAAGACGTGTTCCGTAAATGGAGCACGTCTTTTTGTGTATATAACATTCTAATAGCCACACATTTACAACCTGAATATACCACAAACACCCACGAAACACGTAGCGAACACACCGTCAGGCGTAGGGGACCGATTCATCGCGCCCGTATCCTGACATTATCAAATATACATTTTCGTTTCAACAAATACGCATTTTCACATTATCAAATGTGCGTTTTCGTTCCCCATTTTGTGGTTGTTTACGTATCTACAAACACCAAAAAATTGTGCTTACACGTACACTTGTAACTCACTATAGCACAACAACATACACAGAATGCCTACTTTCGCATTGTAAAAACCATACTTTTGCGTTATAAAAACCACCTTTTTGCACGCCAAAAACCATACTTTTGCAACGCAAAAACCACCTTTTTGGTTGATGCCTATATTGCTCTTATAAAACACTAAACATTCGGCTATAACATTCCTACCAAAACCACAAAACACTGCTCACAATATGGCTACACACACTACACATTACGGCATATACACAACAACCGTTTGGCACAACTTTATTGTACCCTCCCATTGCACACAACCACAAAACGCATAATGAATTGTGCCACTATTATGCACACTTTTTGTAGCATCTATTATATTTCTACCCTACTTTCTTTGACATTAAAATTATTTATAGTATCTTTGCCGAACCTAAATACCGATTCATATAAGTCGAATTTAAACAATGTAGCCCTATATATAATAACGTGTAAATTCTATTACGGAACAACAAAAAGAGAGAACGCAAACGGTGCAAAAGGCACCACAGCAAAACATATCCGTAGGAAAAACGGTTTATAAAGGCTAACAGAACGCTCATAAAGTCTATACATTAATTTCAAACAATAAACAAAAATGAGAAAAATCTACTTACTGATGTTTGCCCTAATGCTGTGTTTTAGCATGGCAAATGCGCAAGTTATCGAGGGCACGGTACTAAAATCGTGGGACGGAGCCAGTGGTTCTATCGAGGTTCCTGCCAATGTTACCGAGATAGCAGATAACTGTTTCTACTCGCCAGCCGAGGAAGATCCAGACACTTGGGAGGTTATTGGCGAAGAAAAGAGTAACACCAACATTACAAACATTAAGCTAAACAATGTAAAAAAAATAGGCAAGAATGCCTTTAAAGGGTGTTCTAACATTGAAAGTATAGATGCACCCAATGTAGAAATAGTGGGCGACGAAGCCTTTGCACGGTGCGAAAAACTTGCAACATTGGCTCTTCCAAACATTAAAAATGTGGGAGTAGATGCCTTTCAAGGCTGCGAACAACTAAAAGAAATAGCGTTAGGAAAAAGCCTTACTACCATTTCGGGTAGCTCGTTTAAGAACTGTAAGGCGCTAACAACCATATCTATAGAAGATGGCGGAGGCTATAAAGCTTTGCAAAATGCCATTATCAGTCCAAACAAAACATTGGTTTATATTGCCGGACAAGCCAAAGAAATAAAGCTAACTGCCGACGAATGTACCGCCATTGGCGACTATGCAATGTACAACAACACAAATATTGCAAAAATAAACCTACCCGGCGTTAAAACCATAGGTAAGGCTTGCTTTACGGGTTGCAGTGCTTTGGCAGAACTGTTAGTACCCAATTTGGTAAGCGTAGACACCAATAGCTACATTACATGGAGTGGTGTGGCATCGCTAAATGTGGTAGATATTCACCTAAGCAACAACTTTGTGTCGTTCGGAGCTACCGAATTTGCCGATAAAACCTCCACAACCATTTACGTAGCTAACGAAAACGTAAAGGAAAAACTACAGCAAAAGTTTAAGAAATGCCAAATAGTAATAGGCGAACCACAGTCTACCGAGAAGTTTAAAGTAAACTATAGCATCGCAAATATAGAGATTGATGGTAAGAAAATAGGCGAAATTGAAGCGTGGACAAATGGTGCACGCAACTTCGAAACAGGTACAGACATACCCAAAGGCAATAGCGTTTCGGTAATGGTAACACCATACGGCGGCTACAAAATAGACAAATGGGAAGTGAATGGCAAGTTGGCTGCACCCGAAAATCTACGTCCATCATCGTCAATAAATGGCGAAATATGGTCGGTTAATCACATTTCAGAAGCATTAAACATAGTAGTTACACTTACAAAAGAGGCAGAAGGAGACATTATTTTCTTTAAAAGTAAAGAGCCAAACTTTGGAAGTGTTACCTGCACAGTGGTAGAAACAGAACAGAAAATAAATAGTGCCGAAAAGGTAAAGAAGGGTACCAAGCTCCGTTTCGAGGCATTTCCAAACGAAGGATACCACGTTACACAGTGGTATAAGCTTGGCAAAGAAACCGTAACAGATGCCGAAGGACATACAAAAACCATCGATCAGTATCTGCCTATCGCAGGTTTCGACAACGCTACAGTATACGAATGCAATGCAGAAGATGCCTTAGACATACTCGTAGACTTCGATCGCGAACAAGGAAAGCATATTGTTAGCTTCAAATCGCTTAACAATGAAACTGGCGAACTCACAGCTTCGGTAGACGGAACTGCCATTTCTACAGGCACAGTAGTGGCACATGGCGCAACAGTAGTGTTCACAGCGCACCCCAAAGAGGGCTATGTTGTAGACAGTTGGCTACTTAACGAAAGCGAAATAAAGGGCGAAAAGGGACTTACTTACACCATTCCCGACCTGAAAGAAGACGTTACTGTGTGGCTGGTTTGTAGCAAACAAACAGAAGAAACCGAACATAAAGCCGAAATAAAAGACGGTCATCTCATCTCGTGGAAGCCAAAAGGCAAGGCTATAACCCCAGAAGGAGTAGAGTATATAGATAACAACGCATTGCAAGCTGCCACAGAACTCGAATCGTTTCATATAACAAAAGACGTTAAAAGCATAGGCGAACTGGTGTTTTTGTTCTGTACTCAGCTCACCGAAATCACGGTAGACCCTGCCAACAACTACTTTACATCGGTAGACGGAGTATTGTATAGCAAAGACAAAACACGCTTAATGGCTTATCCTCCGGGACGTTCGGGTGCGTCATACGAGATTATTCAGAGCGCAACAAGCATAAAACCAGGTGCGTTTGCATTGGTTCCAGCGCTTCTTGGCGTAACTGTGGCTAAGGGAAACACGGCTCTACGTGCCAACAAAGGCGCACTCTACACGCGCAATATGCTCACTTTGCTCTATCAACCTACCATTCCACAAACTGCACCGGGTACAGATAAGCTCGCATTAAACGAGGGATTGGAAACCATTGCCCGCTATGCTTTGGCATACAACCATACTGTTACAGAGATAACACTACCTGGTTCGCTTAAAACTATCGAGGCTAATGCACTCTCAAACAATCCTAACTTGAATGGAATAAAGTGGGAAGAGGGTGTTGAACCTGAACTTGAAACCATTGGAGATTCGGCTTTTTACCACAACGGACAGTTGGCAATGCTACAGCATATCCCATCTTTAAAAACACTGGGAGCAGGTGCTTTCATTAAAAATGCTAACCTTGTGGAGGTTCATATACCTGCAAACTGCACCATAGGAGATAGAGCTTTCTTTGAATGTTTGGCACTTCAGAACGTCTATTCGTATAGTATGACACCGCCAGCTGTAGCCGACGATGCTTTCAATTCTATATATTATCTTGACGATGCTGTGCTACACGTAGACCAAAATGCGGTAGAAGCCTACAAAAAAGCCGATGGCTGGCGACACTTTAAGCACTTTGCCACCGATATTGTTACTGCAATTAGCTCTACAAAGGTTGCTACAAACAGTGCCGTTCGGGTTATAGCACAAAGCAATGGCTACACCATCGAGGGGCTGAATGCTCAACAACGCTACACGCTTTGCACTGTTTCGGGTGTGCAAATAGCTACTGGCGTAGCCAACGAAGGTAGTTTGTTTATACCTGTTAAGCGCAATCAGGTGTACATTCTGCACATTTCGGGCGATAAAACCTACAAACTGTTCTAACAAAAGTATTCAGTTTAGCACATAAAACACAAGAGAGAAGCAAACATCATGGGTTTGCTTCTCTCTTTTTTCTATCTGTCTTGATGTACGAAATATTACGAATTGCAATGCCATTTGGTGGGTGTTCGTGGGTACGGTATGAGGTATTGCAATGCCAACGGTGGAAAATTGCAACGCCATTTTATGGGTGTTCGTGGGTACGGGCACGATAAATCGGTC
>ENA-OWLC01000329-OWLC01000329.1-metagenome-genome-assembly--contig:-NODE-329-length-12679-cov-4.306638_pt1 | contig 12679 bp, 8 predicted proteins | sample MGYA00245344_ERZ651092 | MGnify/ENA primary metagenome ERZ651092 (study PRJEB26857, sample SAMEA4031755) | metagenome | biome: human; feature: oral; material: saliva | place: Philippines | collected 2014 | study... | reverse complement strand
CGCCAATTACCATTTCACTATCTTGAAAGTATGGTGAAACAGGTAAATAGCCCCAAAGAACGCCTAAGCCTCCACATATATTGCGGCCACCATCTCCACCTTTATAGGAAAATTTTTCTTCATCATATACGATTTCTCTACAATACGGATCATCGCCTATAATTAAGCCAAAAAAGTTTTCCTTTTCTAATGTATACTCTCCATCATTATCCATCCATTCCATATGTTTTAAGTTCATAGAAAAATCTATATTGTTCCCCCATGGAAAAATGGTCCTACACCCCTTGCCAGCTAAATACTCCCACTCTCTACGTGTCGGTAAAGAGTACCCATGATTTTTTATGTTCTGTAACAATTCCTTAAATGTTGTTTCTTCATAAAGTTTGCCACACCAATTGTTATCGTCTGTTTTATATAAACAAACAGTGTTGTGCACCATCACTTCAGAAACACCTTTTTCCTCGGCTTTTTTTATCATCTGTTGCCACTCTTTATTTTGTCTGAGTGTCTCATCTGAAATAGGTATCCAACAAGTTTCACTATACTCTTTTTGTACCAATAATGGATGGATTACAAACTCATCTTCTTGAGTAAAATTATGTTTAAAATACGTTTCTATGTTGGATAGTACCTCTTCATCTTCTAGTATTTCCCTAATCTTAGTTTGAACATCGTCTTCACTAAAGATTTCCTCTTCATATCCCTCGACAAATGGATAGGCAAGCTCCGCTAAATTTTCATCATTAAAAATATCCTGCAACTGTTTGTTTTCACAATTAAGACCGAGCTTAACAGTATCTCCAGGAACAAATACAAATTCTATACCATCATGTGAACGATATACTGCCGTATATGTGGATTGTCTAAATGCAGCAAAGTCTTTAAAGGATATTAATTCTAAATTATATATTTCTCCAATCTGATATAACAATTCTTCCTTATCACTAATAGATAACAGATTATATTGGGGATTATATAATTTTTTGATGGGAATATGACTCATTAATTTGATACTCCTTATTTTTATCTAGTACAAATATTCTTCACTATGCATTTACTCTATTTACTTAAGTATTGTCTTAGGGTTTGATTTTCTAATGGTCCTAACTGCAACGCCTTCCGATTTTTAATCGCATTAATAGCTAATGCTTCAAAGGTATCTTTATCAAAATCAGAAAACTCGTTAAAGGAGTTAAACACTACAAATCGTTGATTTATTAAATTAGGTAATACCGTTAAATCTTTCGTTCTTACTTTATTTAACTCATTTCGTTCATAAGATTCATATTCCTCATCACCTAAATTATTCTTGCTAAACCGACCTATATTAAGATTGTCAGAATAATAGCTATATATAGCTTTCTGAGAGAAATCAAGTTTAGTCAATTTTCCAAATTCAAAATTATAATAAGCATTATTTCTTAAAATATGCTCACTACCGTACTCACCAATTATAGTCCCTGTAGAAAGATCCACTATATCACTATGCTTAATAGGGCTTTCTTTTATATATGATGCATAGAAAGGTAATTTTATAGTAAACCCACTTTGTAAACCAGTATATCGTTTCTCACTATCAAAAAAGATCTCATTCCATATATCTCTATCATTTTCATCAAGACTAGAAATATTAGGATATAACTCATCTAGGCTCATATCAAAGTGTGTTTCTTTAGCATCTATCCGAGGAATAAAAGTATTATAATTATCGATATTTTTATTCCAACGATCTAAAAGACTTATATCTTCATCAAACATACCAATGCCATCTAAAGTTATGTAATAGAGTTTATTATCCACCTCATGAACGGCAACTACATTATCAGCAATCTTATGTTCTTCATCGTCATAAAATAATGTACTATTACGAAATTCAGTTAAATGAATGGAGCTATTTTTAAACTCACTACTACCAGCTAACAATAAAATTACTACTACCATTAAAGTAATATAAATTAATAATATGGCAGCAATAACACAACCAATCCATTTTAATACTCTCTTTGAACTCATAATAGCCCTCTCTAAACAACATGATTTTATATGGCTACAATTATAGCATACTATATCCTTTCACAGATAATAAGCCATTGTTAAGCACAAAAAAGGCACCTCCAAGGAGGTGCCTCTTTGTTATAGTTTATTGGAGAGATTTATATTATTAATCTAAATCGTAGAAACCAGATGGTTTATCGCTCAAGTTAATAATGATATTTTTCATTTGAGTGTAGTGCTCAAGAATAACTTTGTGAGTTTCACGGCCGATACCAGATTGTTTGTAACCACCGAATGGTGCGCCTGCTGGGATGGAGTTATATGTGTTAACCCACATACGACCTGTTTCAATTGCTCGAGCTACGCGAATTGCACGGTTAAGGTTTTGTGTAAATACGCCACCGCCAAGACCGTATAAGCTGTCATTAGCTTGTTCGATCACTTCTTCTTCGCTGTGGAATTTGATTACAACAGCTACAGGGCCGAAGATTTCTTCACGAGCTACGCGCATATCATTTGTTGCATCTACGATAAGTGTAGGTCTAATGAAGCAACCTTTACCAAGTTCACCATCAGTAATGCGTACGCCACCAGCTGCAATGCGAGCGCCTTCTTCTTTAGCAAGATCTACATAGCTAAGTACTTTCTTAACTTGATCTTCGTAAATCAAGGAACCAAGTTGTGTAGATTCTTCCCAAGGTAAACCAACTTTTACTTTATCAAATAAAGCGGAAAGTTCAGCTACAAATTTATCATAAATTGTATCTTGTACGAAGATACGGGAACCTGCGCAGCATACTTGACCTTGGTTGAAGAGGATACCGAGCATTGCCCCATCAAGAGCTTGTTTCCAGTTTGCATCTTCAAAGAAGATATTCGCAGATTTACCACCTAATTCCAATGTAGCAGGAATCAAGCGTTCAGATGCTGCTTTATATACATCAAGACCTACTTCAGTGGAGCCTGTGAAAGCAAGTTTGCTGAAACCAGGATGATCAAGGATATATTGACCAGATTTAGAGCCTTTACCTGTTACGATATTTACAACCCCTGGAGGCAAGATTTCTTTCAAAATATCACCTAATTCTAAAAGGCTAAGGGATGTATGGCTAGAAGGTTTGATAACAACTGTACAACCTGCTGCAAGTGCTGGTGCCAATTTCCAAGCTGCCATTAGGAACGGGAAGTTCCAAGGTACTACTTGACCTACAACGCCAATCGGTTCACGAAGGATGAGGTTCAATGTATTTTCATCAAATACTTGTGCGGAGCCTTCTTCGGAACGAAGTACACCTGCGAAGTAACGGAAATGGTCAGCACCAAGTGGAATATCTACATTCAACGTTTCACGGATTGGTTTACCATTGTCATATGTTTCAACTTGTGCCAAGTGCTCTTTGTGAGCATCAATAGCGTCAGCAATTTTTAACAAGTAATCAGCGCGCTCTACTTGGGAAACAGTTTTCCAAGTTTTAAAAGCTTCTGTTGCAGCGTCTACCGCTTTATCAACATCGTCTTTTGTAGCCTCTGCACAGATAGCAAGTTGTTCGCCATTAGAAGGGTTATATACATTAAATTCAGCACCATCAGATGCCGCTACCCATTCATTATTAATTAAAAGTCCATATCTTTCTTTAAGGTTTAAGCTCATAGCATTACCTCCTATTTAGGAACATATATTGAGGAAGATCTCCTCTGTAATTTCATCATACGTCTTATATCTAAATTTTTCAATAAGATATATCGTTTTCGATATATCCATTCCGCATTATTATACATAGTTTTAGGTTATATAGAAAAACCGCACCCTCAAAATCCATAGAGAGTGCGGTTTTGTGTACAATGACTTTTAGTCAAGTGTATTTCTCAATAATATAATTCAATTGATACTAATTGTTTTGTCGACTACCATTGTTGCGGCCATTATTACGGTTATTGTTACGATCGTTGTTTCGACGTTGACCGTTGTTATTTCTATTGCGGTTATTATCGTTATTCTTTGGCTTTTCTGGTTGTAATGCTTTGACAGATAAACCGATACGATTACGTTTTACATCAACAGAAATAATTTGAGCTTCAATAATATCGCCTACAGCAAGCACATCAGATGGATGCTGACGGCTGTTACAAAGTTCACTACGATGCAAAAGACCATTCGTTTTGAGACCAAAGTCTACGAAGGCACCAAAATCAACCACGTTGTGAACGGTACCTTTTACAACAGTACCAACTTGAATATCTTCAAGGCTTACTACATGTTTTCTAGTAAGTGGTGCTGGCAAGTCTTCACGAGGGTCACGACCTGGTTTGGCCAAAGCCCCTAAGATATCTCGTACAGTCGGTACACCCGCATCAAGTTTAGCAGCCATTTTTTCTGCATCAACAAGCGGTAATTTCACTTGTAACGCTTCTAGTTGTGCTTTATCTTGCAAATCTTTTAAGGTAAAACCTAATTCACCAATGATGCGTTCTGCCAATTCATAGGACTCAGGATGGACAGATGTATTATCTAGTGGATTTTTACCGTGTTGCAAGCGAAGGAACCCGGCACATTGCGTGAACGCCGCAGGACCTAAGCGAGGTACTTTCAACAATTCTTTACGGCTTTTAAATACACCATTCTCTTGACGGTATGCAACGATATTTTTAGCCACCGTACTAGAAATGCCTGCAATATGTTGCAAAATAGCAGGAGATGCCGTATTAAGCTCTACCCCAACGTGGTTTACTACAGTTTCAACGACTTGATCTAAAGTATGGGTCAACTGTTTTTGGTTTACATCATGTTGGTATTGACCTACGCCAATAGATTTTGGATCAATCTTAACAGATTCAGCCAATGGATCTTGTACGCGCCGTGCAATCGATACGGCACCGCGTATGGTTACGTCTAAATCTGGTAATTCATCGATAGCCAATTTAGAAGCAGAGTATACAGATGCGCCCGCTTCATTGGTGATGATATAGTGGCAGTCTAATTTTTCCTCTTCAATCATGGTGGAAGCAAACTGCTCTGTTTCATAGGATGCAGTACCATTACCAATAGATAAGAGAGTAACTTTGAACTTACGGATTTTATCCGCCAATACCTTCTGTGCTTCTTTGCGAAGCTTTTCACTATTCGTTAAATAGTAGGCACCGTAATCCAGCACATTACCTTGTTGGTCGATAATAGCCATCTTACAACCTGTACGATACCCAGGGTCAAGGCCCATGATAACGTGCCCTGCCAAAGGTGGCTGCAATAATAGGTTCTTAAGGTTTACGCCGAATACCTTGATAGCTTGCTCATCCGCATTTTCCGTCAACTCATTGCGTATATCACGCTCTAGAGCAGGGAAAATTAGACGTTTGTACGCATCGGCTACTGCAGCTGCTTTATAGTCTGCGAATATGGATTTTGGATTTTTCTCTAACTTTTGCACCATGTAAGCAACATACGTATCACCTGGTACAGTAAGGGCTAATTTCAAAGCCCCTAATTTTTCACCGCGATTAACCGCCAAGATACGGTGAGACGGCATTTGACGAACAGGCTCGGCATATTCTGCGTATTGCAAGAACTGTTGTTGTACCTCTTCATCACCAGTCAACTCAGCTTGAATAAAGCCTTCGTTCCACATCTTTTTGCGCAAGTAAGCACGGAAGTCTGCACTATCACTAATAATTTCCGCTACGATATCAGAAGCACCTTGAATAGCGTCCTCTGGTGTGGGCACCTCTTCCGTTACGAAGACTTTAGCAATCTCTAGGGGCTCACCAGAGGTAACCGTATCGTTAAGGATCATGTCCGCCAACGGCTCTAAGCCTCGTTCACGAGCAATCATAGCGCGGGTACGTTTCTTAGGTCGGTACGGTAAATACAAATCCTCTAATTCTTGAAGCTTTGTTGCGGCCTCTAAGGATTTCATCAACTCGTCGGTCATCTTTTCTTGCTCTGTAATAGATGCAATGATTTCTTGGCGACGTGTTTCCAAGTTGCGCAAGTATTTAATGCGTTCTTCAATGGTACGCAATTGCTCATCTTGCAATTCACCCGTTACCTCTTTACGATAACGCGCAATAAATGGCACCGTATTGCCTTCGTCCAATAATTCTACGGCAGCTTGCACCTGCTTTGGCTTAACATTTAATTCACTGCCAATAATGGCAAACATTCTTTCACTCATTTAGATGCCTTTCTGCGATAGGTTACAAAACGATGAGGATATGTATTCTTCTCATCCACCACGCCGTCTACAACGGATTCAATGGTGAAAGCCTCCTCTGAGAACTCTGGGAAAAATGCATCCCCTTCAAATTCGTGGTCTACTTCTGTAATGTACATCGTATCCACGTAAGGCAAGAAAGCCTCGTATACTTGAGCACCGCCGATAACATAGGCCGCATCAAGAACACGCGCTGCTTCTGCAGCCGCCTCAGGACTATGGAAAATCTTAACTCCTTCTGGCGCATCAAAGCCCTTATCACGGGTAATCACCCAGTGCTCACGATTTGGCAACAAGAACGGCAAACTTTCAAAGGTCTTACGGCCCATAATGATGACATGACCTGTCGTTTTCTCTTTAAAGAATTTCAAATCATTCGGCAAGTGCCAAATCAAGGTATTATCTTTACCGATCACACGATTATGTGCTACGGCTACGATTAATGCTAACATACTGCCCTCTTTCGGTTAATGCTATATGGCAACAGTCATAAATTATTCTATTTAGCAATGTCTACGAACACAATACTATATAGCAACAGCCATACATATTATGCTATTTAACAATTGTCATGAATATAATGCTATACAGCAACAGTCATGGACAATTTACCTAGATGTTCATACCCGTCTAATGTAACGTCCTCTGGTGTGAAGTCATAGAAGTCTTTTACCTCAGGATTCACAATAATTTTTGGAGCTGGCAATGCTTGATCGCGACGTGCTAATTGCTCGCGCAATGCTTCTACATGGTTTTCATAGACATGAGCATTGTTGATAACATGAGTAAATTTACCAGGTTTAAGACCGGTAACTTGGGCAATCATGCATTGTAACGCTGCATATTGAGCTGTATTAAATGGAACGCCAAGGCCCATATCGCCACTACGTTGAATGAGCATGCAGTTTAAGTGTCCATCAGCTACGTCCCATAATGTTTCATACGCACATGGTTGCAATGCCATATCATCTAAATCTTCAATATTCCACAATGTAACAATCATACGGCGGCTATCCGGATCTTCCTTGATAGTCTTGATGAGCTTATCAAGTTGTTTGTACTTTGCAATTTGGTAACCATAAGCCTTACCAATAGTACCATCTTCACGCATCCACTCATCCCATACGCGCACGTTCATTTCTTGTAATTTACGTACATCGTTAGATTGCATTTGCCAAATCCATAACAATTCTTTTACCGCCGTTTTGAAAGCTACAAATTTTGTAGTCAAAATTGGAAATTCCTCTTGCAAGTCGAATTGCATAATTTGATGTGGCAATTTATAAGTTGCAACACCGGTACGATTTTGACCATACGTGCCGTGTTCTAAAATATTTTCAATAATACCGAGGTATTGTGTATCTGCTAGACTCATATGTCCCCCTAAATCTTATATATAATACGTCGAATAATACTAACCTTATATCTTACAATATATAGTACTATCATACTAAAAAATACATCGTACTACCATATATACAGTAAAATTTATTATCTCTTATATTCTGCAATGGCCTGTAAAAAACTGAGGCCATATTTTTTCAATTTTGCTTCCCCTACACCTTTTACATTTCCAAACTCACCTAATGTAGTTGGTCGTAAATTGGCTAGGTCAATAAGTACTGTATCGGGGAAGATAAGATATGGTCGAAGCCCTGCCTCTTCAGCTAAGCGCTTACGATGTTGTCGTAAATGTTCAAATAAACCACCCGCCCCGGAACTAGCTTTTCCTCGTGATGTAGTAGACGTAGACCGACTAGTTCGAGATGGTACTGATACATGTTGTCTGATTTCCTCTACCTCTTTATGCCCAGCAAGGACCTCCTCAGCACCAGCCGTCAAGGATAGCACAGGATACTTACCTGAAGAACTACGCAAGTACCCAGAAGCTACAAACTGTTGGATGAGCCCTTTAATAGATTTCTCGTCTACATTACTTAGCAAACCAAAGACAGGCAGTGCATCGTGGCCTGCCCGCATAATGCGGTCAGTTCGATCACCACGTACTATAGAGGTAATCATAGAGGCACCATAGCGCTCATCGGTCCCCATAATAGCACGGAAGATAGCCTTCGCCTCTTTTGTTACATTTACCTTATCACCGGAGCCTTTACAAGAACTACAATTATCACAAGTAGTCCAAACGGTGCTTTCACCAAAATAGTTAAGCATATATTTACGTAAACAATTACTGCAGAAACAGTAATCAATCATAGACTGTAATTTACGGAGCTCCACCTCTTGTCGCTCAGGCGTTTCGATGGACTGTTCAATCAAATACTTATGAACCTGTACATCCTGCCCACTGTAGAGCAAGATACATTCTGCAGGAGCTCCATCGCGACCTGCACGGCCCGCCTCTTGATAGTAGGACTCCATGTTACGCGGCATTTGGTAATGCAACACATAGCGCACATTACTTTTATCAATGCCCATGCCAAAGGCATTGGTAGCCACCATAACCTGCAATTTATCATCTGCATAGGCGTTTTGCATCTCACGGCGCACCTCATCGCTGAGCCCTCCGTGATAATGACCTACCTTAATGCCTGCACGGGTTAGATTTTCATACACCCGATCTACATCCTTGCGCGTTGCACAGTAGATAATACCATTTTCATTGGCATGTTGACGCACATAATGGACTACGTAATCCATGCGCTTTGGTGTACGAATGACTGAGAAGGATAGATTAGGCCGATCAAAGCCCGTTACATACACATTCGCATTCTCAAGGCCTAATAGTTTCTTAATATCATTTTCTACATATTTTGTAGCCGTCGCGGTAAAAGCTCCTACGATAGGTCTCTTCGGTAGCGAGTTGAGCCACTCACCAATGAGCCGATAGGACGGTCTAAAGTCATGTCCCCACTCAGAAATACAGTGAGCCTCATCAACGATAACTTGAGCTATAGGCAATGCTCGCAATACATTACAGAAGAAATTAGAACCTAGTCGCTCTGGTGCAATATATAAGAGCTTAATCTTACCACTACGTACCTCGTACATAGTCTTATTAAACTCCGCTTGGGTAAGGGTACTATTAATGAGTGCCGCTGGAATGTTCTGCACTAATAGACCATCTACCTGGTCTTTCATAAGAGAAATGAGCGGCGAAAACACGATAGTAAGGCCCGGCTTACAAAGCGCAGGAATCTGGAAACAGATAGACTTGCCAGCCCCCGTCGGCATGATACCAATTACATCTTCATTGCGTAATAAGGAAGCAATAGGAGCCTCCTGAGCCGGTCTAAAGGAGGTATACCCAAAGTATGTTTCCAACATCCGTAATGCCTGTTGTTTCATCATAGCTTGTTGCTTCATCTCAACCGACTGTGATGCAATAGCTTGTTTTGAAGCTGGCTGTTGTTCCATAGGTACCTCCTTTCACGTTCCAGAAATATACATACAAGACCATCATTTCGTATACCAAACACGAAATATCGTTTTTCTATTCTTATATTTTAACATATTTCATATGCCATTAGGCTTATTAGTATAAACGATTTATTACTCCAACGTCTAATGCATATGTAGAAAACCAATCTTCAAAATTTGTATAGAAACTACGTAATATCACGAAATTTTTACACTCTAAAGCGCTAATATATGGTACAATAGGAATTATTTATAATACTATAGAATAGAACTACAACCTAAGGAGGTCTTATATAGGCATGACACAAGACAACTTAATGATTATGATCGCCTTTGCCTTATACCTAGGACTCATGATGTATATCGGGGTCTACTATTACAGGAAATCTAACAGCATTGGTGATTACATCCTCGGTGGCCGACAACTAGGACCATGGATCACAGCACTCAGTGCAGAAGCATCAGATATGAGTGGTTGGATGCTCATGGGTGTACCGGGTCTTGCGTATACTACGGGGATTTCTGGTGTATGGATTGCCGTAGGCCTCACATTGGGTACATGGGCGAACTGGAAATTCGTTTCTAGACGCTTGCGTAATCATACAGAGGTAGCTAGCGACAGTTTAACCTTACCGGATTACTTGAAGAATCGTTTCCACGATCAATCCCATTCGGTAGCTGTCATTTCCGCCTTATTTATCTTGATTTTCTTCTTGATATATACATCATCAGGCTTTGTAGCAGGTGGCAAGTTATTCAATACCATCTTTGGTCTTGATTACACAGTATCCCTCTTTATTACAGCAGGCATCGTCGTATTCTATACATTCCTCGGTGGCTTCCTCGCTGTATCTTGGACAGACTGTATCCAAGGGGCATTGATGTTCTTTGCTATCTTAGCAGTACCAATTACGGCTGCCATGTTTATGGGTGGCCCTATTGAAACATTCCAGCTCATTCAACATGAGTTCCCGCAAGGACTTAGCCTATTTGGGGATCCATCCGACTGGTTCACATGGGCTATCGGCTTAATTTCTTCTCTTGGTTGGGGTCTTGGCTACTTCGGTCAACCTCATATCCTCGTAAGATTCATGGCTATCTCCGATGCGAAAGAGCTTAAAAAATCTACAAACATCGCCATGGTTTGGGTTATCTTATCCCTTATGGCGGCCATCGCTGTAGGCCTCATCGGTCACGTATATATGTTGCCTGATGTATTAGTAGGCACTGATGCGGAAACTGTATTCCTCATCATGACAGAACGCCTCTTTACACCATTTGTAGCAGGTCTCATCTGGTCTGCCGTATTAGCGGCTATCATGAGTACCGCATCTGCACAGTTATTAGTAACAGCTTCTGCTATTTCTAATGACTTCTATGCCAATATCATTCATCCTAAAGCAAGTGATAAGGAACTAGTGCTTGTAAGTCGTATCGTAGTACTTATCGTAGCATTGATTGCCATCTATATGGCGATGGATCCTGATAGCTACATCTTAACAATGGTTGCCTATGCATGGGCAGGCTTTGGTGCCGCCTTTGGTCCAGCCATCTTGTTCTCCTTATTCTGGAAACGTATGACACGTCATGGCTGTATCGCCGGTATCATCGTAGGTGGTTTAACAGTGCTCATTTGGAAACAATTTGGATTCCTCGGCCTTTACGAAATCGTGCCAGGCTTCATCTTCTCTTCCATCGCAATCTACGTAGTGAGTATCATGGGCAAATTACCTCCTCGTCCAGTCCTTAAGGATTACCGAGAAGCAGAAAAAATGCACGTTCTATAAATTAGAACTCGTACATTTGAAAATTACATATATAAAAATAGAGCTAGTTGATTCAACGATCAACTAGCTCTTTTATTATGAGTATTGTTCTAGGCCTTCCTTAATAGCTTCTTTTACTTCTGCTACCAAGGATGCTGGTGAAAGTACTTTCACACTTTGCATATATTGAAGTGCCCAATACTTGAAGGCATCATGATTAACACGTACACGGCATACAACGTCATCAGCTGTAACGCTGGTGAATTCCACATTCCCATCAAACCAATCTAAGATCTGATTTACAATGGAGCGCTTCGCCTTAAAGCTTACGGTAACGGATTCACCGCCGAACATGTAGATATGTTCTTTTACATATTGTGACACATTAAAGGTGCGTTGCTGATGATAGCCCTTTATCTCCCGTAAAGGTTTTCTACGTTCGCTAAGCACCGTAATGTGTGCAATTCGATCGACACGTAAGGTAGACATGTCATCATAATTTTCGTGGTTCCCAACTAGGTAATAATGTCCCCGATTCATAACTAGTTGGAATGGATTGAATACATACTTCCGCTCCTTATTATCTGGACCAAGATTAATATGTAAACGTTTATCCACGTCAGGTTGGCAATAAGCCAACGAAATTTTTCTCCCCTTTTGTATTGCTTCTTCTATGAGATCAATGTTAAGGAATAAGTCCTGACTTCTATGAAGGTAACCCGTAGCACTTTCAATATCAATACCATGAGGCTTGAAATGAGAGCTCCCCAATTTAGCAACACGACTAATCAAATCCTTACGTTGAGATGCGGTAATATGGCGAGAAGCCAAAATACCATCAATTAATAATCTCAATTCTGAATCTTCAAAGGTATGAATCATATAAAAATCAGTACGGCGAATCGTGCCATCTGCTCCTACGGCAGACTCTTCACATTGAATACCAAAATCACCAGATTCATATAAATCATTTAAATGACGGCCTAAGGTCTTCCGATCGACGGATACCTCGTACCGCTCGGCTAATATACTGCGAATCTCTTCTTGAGATAAAGTATGATTAGCATCCGTTTCACTTTTCAGGATTTCTAGTATATATACTAGAACGGCCTTCTTAGATGCCATAAAAGACTCCTTTTACAAATAATACAATAAAAACAACATTGTAATTAATACAATATATAATATCATCCACAACACACAGGATGATGTTCACAAAAATACCCATACATAGTATACCATACTTTTCATATATGGTTCATTTATTTCTCATTAATTTTATCGATTTACTATACTTATTCAGCAATATTAAATAACTAAATGTAATAATTA